>Ga0209826_1000272_pt1 | contig 37716 bp, 34 predicted proteins | sample GOMGulsemesocosm_5_FD_184637 | JGI IMG/M metagenome (GOLD analysis project Ga0209826, IMG submission 184637) | Methane-oxidizing microbial communities from mesocosms in the Gulf of Mexico - GOM15C Gulf of Mexico (SPAdes) (version 2) | ecosystem: Environmental > Aquatic > Marine > Cold seeps...
TACCAACGAAGAATACAGTTGCATCCTCGCCTTCAGTCCCAACCAAGTCGTCTTCACCTTGCCAATACTGAACACCACCGAAAGCAGTGACGCCAGGACCTAAGATGTATTTACCGCCAATGACAACCGCATCGAGGTTACCGTTGCCAGCGCCATCAAGCTCAACGCCTGCATATTGAACACCAACTGTCCAAGGACCTTGGCCATAAGTAACACCAACATTGTAGTCATGACGCTCAAGGTCAGCAGTGCCTGCATCATTGTCTGTATATTTGTATGCAGCACCTACAACAAAACCTTCAAATCCGAGGTTCAAACCAACTGAGAATTCGTCAGTGTCTTCGTTGATGTCTGTCGCAGTTGTAGTTGCAGTTGTAGTTGTAGTACCGATAGTTACTGCACCAGTAAGTGTACCTGTGTGAACAGCACCAGTAAGTGAACCATTAACATATGTGTTCACAACGGTACCACCACCAGCAGCTGACAAAGTTTCTGTCAGTGTTGTATTAGTTGTTGTAACCGTTGCACCAGATGTACGTGTAATCAAATCATAACCAGCAGATGCCTTAACACTAACGCCAGAGAATTTACCAATGTAGTTTACGCCGATTGAGTATGCTTCGTCTGCGGCACCTTCATCTTGGATTGGTGAGTATGGTGAAGCTGTACCTGTTTCTTCATCTCCATCCGGCGTATAAGATGCGCCCAATTGGAATCCGCTGAAACGAGGCGTGAAGTATGTGATCTTGTCAGCGTCACTTACTTCTGTTGCTGACGTAGCAGGTGTACCAAAACCAGACGCATTAGCGTTAGAATCGTTCAAAGTCCAACCGATGACCGGTGATGGTGAAGCATAATGCATCAGGTATGAAGCAGCATTCTCTGAACCGAGATTAACACGACCGAATGCGCCTTCAACGAAAATAAACGTTTCATCAATCTGATCTGTACTTTGGCGTGCTTCAAGCTGAATATTTACGCCAAATTTCAGTCCGTTATCAAGAACTGTTGATCCTGTGAAATGCACTTCACCTTCGTAGCGAACATCTGTTGGAAGTTGATCTGTGTCTGTGTCGTAATCAGCAACTACGAATGAAGTCTGCATGTAACCGCCGACATTCAATTTGATTTTTTCTGCCGCACTTGCGGAAGCCAGTGTCATTGCTGACGCTGCCACTAGGGCAGTTGTGCCCAGAATTACTTTTTTCATTTAAATCTCCATTTTGCAGACCAGCAAAATCGTACTCTGTGAGGGAATTACTAAGGCCTCGGACCTTTCCAAGACACAGCATGTTTTAGCTGGTCAGTTACCCAAATTTGAAGTGACCGCCATCACAGCTACTCCTTCAAATGGGGCGAGTTGATTTTTTTGTGCGCACCGTTACAAATTCACTACAAATAGACTTGAAAAAATACTATTACTTCTCGAAACGCTAGAATCCATTAATTCCTCACGTTTCCGACCCTAACCATTTCGTACATCTTGAACAAATGTCAACACTTGGCGGCGGAGAGTTTCGGCTTGCTCTGACAATTCGTGTGACGCCGACAACACATCATTTGAGGCGCCATCCGATTCCGCCGCTGCATCAGTTACAGAACCAATTGATTCAGACACTCTCTGAGTACCTATAAATGCCTTCTGAACATTACTAGAAATCTCCTGCGTCGCCGCTCCCTGCTCTTCAACTGCAGAAGAAATAGCTGTCGCAATTTCGTTCACCTTTTCAATGGTCTCAGAAATTCCCTTCACTGCTTCCACAGCGTTATTAGTGGCGTTCTGCACTTCTGTTATTTGTGCATTAATCTGTTCTGTTGCTTTTGCAGTTTGGTTTGCAAGATTTTTCACCTCAGAAGCCACAACAGCAAATCCTTTACCCGCGTCACCAGCACGTGCAGCTTCAATGGTTGCATTTAAAGCCAGCAAGTTAGTTTGTTCAGCAATATCCTTAATCAGTAAAATAACTTCTCCGATATTTTGCGCTCCCGTATCTAAACCCTTGATGAGTACATTGGCTTTTTGGGCCTCTTCCACTGCTTGATTAGTAATTGTTGCAGATTGCGCGACCTGACTGCTTATTTCATTAATGGAAGCTGACAATTCTTCTGACGCTGAAGCTACAGACTGAACATTTGAAGCAGCGTCAGTGGATGCCTCTGACACGGTTTCTGCTTCGCTGGAAGTTCTTTTTGAAATTTCGGTCATGGCTCGCGCCGTTGATTGCATCTCGGTTGCAGCGGAGGCCACACCATCAACCACGGAGCCTACAGAGGTCTCAAAAGAGGAGACCAGCTCATTCAAAGCTGCCTTCTGATCAAGCTCTACCTTCCTTTTTTGCTCTTCAGCTTTGACTGTTCGCTCTTCACGTCTTTTCTCAGTTGCGTCTCTCTCAGTTTCCATTTCCCTCTGTGTTTGTTTTTGCTTTTCCTCTAATACTAATTTTTCGATAGCCGCATCTTTAAATTTTTGAAGAGATCTAGCCATATGACCTATTTCATCAGGCCGTTCTGATCCCTCAATGATAACGCTCTCGCTGTTAGTACCTTCATCAGACAACGCTGACATTGCATCAGTTATATTCCCAACCATGCCTGCAGCGCGGCGCGAAATGAACGCTGAAACGCCAACAAGAATAACCCCAATGACTAGCAGCATGAAAACAATTAGGTTTCCTAATTTTTGCCCACTAAGGATTTGTGGTTCAATATTCTTACTAACCTCTAAGACGCCCCGAACATCCCCTAATTTCCAATCGTCTTTTGGAGTATCAGCGCGTGAATTATGACAATTCACACATCCTTGCGCGACCATGATATCCGCAGAAGCCACACGCAACGTTCTTTTGCCATCCACTAGAGTTTCACGCGTAAAAACACCTTTTGGGTTCTCATTCAAAAACGTCCAGGCCTCTTTTTGGAAATCGTCTAATACTCGAGAGCTTCGCCCGGGAAATGGATAGGCGCTGTAAAGGGAAATAGTTGTATCGAGTTCCTTTAACAACTCACTTAAATCATGGATAAGAGTGGCCGGAAGAGGAATAGAGTTTTCAGTCTTAGCGTGATCTGTAGATGGCTTTATATCGCTGTTAGCTAACACTTTTTTGATAACGTTTTTTGTATAATATCCGCGGAGTGTTTTAAATTGGCTAACCATTTCGATAGATGATCGTTCAGCCTCTTGTTTGGCGTTATCTTCAACAATAAATGAGATGATAAACCAAGCGCCAATTATGGCAACGCCCACCACGATGGGAATAGACCAAATAATGGGACTGAAAATACTTGCTTTCCAATTAAACATCCAATCTCTCCGACTTCTCAATGAGATCGGGCAGCAGCTTAAAGAAAATTGATAAAAATTAGCTTAATTTTTAAACACCAGTAAAAACTCTCACCAAAACCTATGGATTAATTTGGGGAATGTTACAATTCACTTGGTCGCCATAAAAAAACCGAATAAGAATGGGAATTATTTATTCAATTATCCATGAAAGAATATATGAACATAATCAAGGCCCCGTAGCTCATCAGGATAGAGCGCCAGATTCCTAATCTGGAGGTAACAGGTTCAAGTCCTGTCGGGGTCACCATTTTTTTGGAGTCGGAATAAAAAAGAAGACCGCCCTTACGGAACGGTCTTCAATTTATATTCTTTAGAGGAGGCAATTCTTGGCGAAATCTGCCGCTTCGTTCGCGGTCCAATTTGCCTTGTCCTTACCCTTCATATCTTCGCACCATTCTTTACTTCCGACTTCCGGAGAGCATGCTCCAAGGAAGAGTGATAAAGAAGCTACGGACAGAACAGATAGAAATACCTTAGTGGTCTTTTTCATTTAAAACTCACCTTTCATCAAATATGGAGAGGCGAACCTCTCCACACTAGATAAATTTACTTGCTTTCAACAGTAATCGTCGCGCGACGGTTAGACTGGTTTTTAACACCGTCTTTAGTTGGAACGCTCAAGCGATCTTCACCGTAGCTCCGCAAAATTACATTTTTCGGATCAAGACCGTTGTCCACTGCAAAATTTGTAACCGCTTCAGTCCGAAGTTCGGAAAGAGTTGCATTGTACTCAGCAGAGCCAGATGAATCTGTATAGCCAGCGATGGTTACGCGAGGGCGTTTAAAGTTCGCAACATAAGCAGTCGCTTCTTTAATTTTACCTTCAGATCCAGGCAACATAGTAGTGCTGTCGAAATTGAAGAGAACTTCCCAAGTCTTAGCTTCTGCCATCATTGGTTTTGGAGCAGGTGCTGGCGCCGGAGCAGGTGCCGCTTTTGCTACCATTGTCATTTTATCCACATCGTTCATGGCTGCAATAAACGCATCACGGCAAGCTGCGATATGTGCAGGTTGGAAGTTTTCTTCCTGTTCCTGAACCCAGCAATCAAAACTGGTTTGCGCACGAGCAAGCTGTGTCGTGGCTTTATCTTTTCCTGTACCGTTAAGTGCAGCAACAAGACGTCCATGTGCGCCAGTCATTACAGCAACACGATCAGCCGGAATTGACCACTCACCTGGATTGTATGGACCAACATCGTCGCCAGACGCTGCTGTCATCGCTTTGACGGCAAATCTGTCGGCGTCGGTGTAATCGCCTTCACCATATTCGCCTTTAGATAGGGCAATATAGTCATTATAAAGCGCCTGACTGAACGCAGAACCAGAAGCGCTCATCATTTCGGCTTCACCTAATTTTCCGCCACAAGCTGCAAGCGTAACAGACGCTACACCAAGAACAGCAAAAGTAATTACTTTTTTCATATCTCTCCCCTAATTTTGAGCAAGAAAAACTCAAACAGAGCTTAAGCCATTTTTGTTTAATTTCACTGTGAATAACAAAGCAGGCAGGTTAGCAACACAATATCTTATTCAGTTTACTACTACGACTAAGTCTACAACCGTTATCAGCAAAGTAAGTTAGCAGAATTATAATTCAACGAACAGTGATAAAAATATTGCATTTAGAACACACCCATACCCTTAAAGGAGTATTTAGAACACCAGAAGCAACCATAGGTAAACATCAACCCACCTGAATTGTTGATCCATCAAGACTAAACATTTTGATTTCTTCAAGCGAATCGAGACAAATTGAACGCCGGCCTCTTGACGATACGAACCTGCCCGTTACATTTGCTACAGAATATAAATCAACCACTATGATTTCACCTGCTCCCCTATTTGATAAAGGCAGTTCCAGTGTCCAATCCAACGAAACCGCCAGATCATGAGCATCATCATAACCATGACGGACACGACCATCATCATCACGGACATCATGATCATGTGCCGGAGGTGACAGAGGATAGCGAACGCCGTATTTTTTGGGTCATGTGGCTAACTGGCGGCTACATGATCTTGCAGGTCATTGGCGGACTTTTCTCAGGATCCTTAGCACTTATCGCAGACTCGGGACATATGTTGTCCGACACTGCGGCCCTAGGTCTGGCATGGTTTGGGTTTCGGTTAAGTAAAAAACCTGCGGATGGAAAACGGACCTATGGCTATCACCGGTTTCAAATCCTCGCAGCCTTTACCAACGGATTGACCCTTTTCTTTATCGCTGCATGGATAACCATCGAGGCGATTAACCGACTTTTCAATCCAGCAGAAGTTCTCAGCACCCCCATGTTGGTCGTTGCTATAGTAGGTCTTCTCGTCAATATTATCGGGTTCTTGGTCCTGCACCGGGGGGATAGTCACAATGTTAATATGCAGGGGGCCTTACTCCATGTTCTAGGTGATCTTTTGGGCTCTGTTGCGGCCATAGCCGCTGCTCTCATTATTATGTTCACTGGCTGGACCGCGGCCGATCCAATTTTGTCAATATTAGTAGCCTGCATTGTCCTTAAGAGCGGATATGGGATTATTAAAAGATCTGGCCACATCCTATTAGAGGGCACACCTGATCATTTGGATTTGGAACTTGTGAAATCTAAACTCACCGAGAAATTTCCTCAAATTCTGGATGCACATCATATACATGGATGGTCCCTAACCGCAGAGAAAACCATTGTTACTGTACATGTGAGAATTGACGAAGAAACACCGATCCAACCGCTTCTGGATGAAATTAACGCTTACCTCCAAGATGAATTTCAGGTTGGACATGCTACGGTTCAATTTGAATATGAAAATTGTGTCGGCTCGTAAGCTTATTTCAAGATCGGGCGCGCAGCAAAAGTCCCACCACCGGCCCGGCCCCAGGGCCCCGAGCTCTGAACAACAACCCACTTCAAAGGGTATCGGCTCTTTTGGGCATACTCTTTTTTGCCTTTGCGGATAACGGTCGCTATCAGCTGCCCTTTGGCTGATTTTTTTTCTAGGTTGCAGCGAAACGCCGTCGCCGGAAATAAATAGTGGGCTGGAACGCGGCCCTTTATACGGTGTCGTTTCAAGGGTCTGTTCAGCTCTGAAAGATAGCAATCCCCTGAAAACAGTTGACCCGGATCGCCCGTCACAACCAGCTCTGTCATCTCTGCCGAGGCAGTTATAGCCGACGTAGCCCAAAGCATGGCTGACGCAAAAACACCAAATCTGATCAGTAAATTAGGGACAGGCATCCATGATTTATAACAAACAAAGGTTAAAAACACAAAAAGCCCAGCCATTTTCAGGCTGGGCTTTTTGAAAATAGAAAATTCTTTAGGACATTTCTGGTAAATCCATATCCAGAATAGTCATATGAAAAGCGAACGAAACTTCACCTTCATCTTCATCCCGATAAACAACACCCATAAACTCTTCGCCAATGAGAACTTCAGCAGTTCCATCAGAAGGGCGGCGTTCTTTTACCAGAAACGTTTCATTTCCAAATTTTTCACGCAAATAGCGCTGTACCCGTAGGGATTCTGTACGTGTCATGTGATCGGCACCAATTATTTAGAGTAACTCAAGACTGTCAGCAATAGGGCCTTTTAGACCGCGCCGAACAACGCAGCGCACCCGAGCATCAACGCCAAATTTTTCCATGTCCACTTCGGAGCGTTCCAGCATTTTTATATGCAAGAAAACTTCCTTGCCGCCGCCATCAGGAGCCACAAAGCCGTATTTGTGTTCAGGAACAAACGTCGTAACAACGCCTTCAATTTCCTGAGCCACTCCAACAGGAGCTGCAACTTCACCATCTTCAGGTTCATGCAGAGCAATGACCTGCGGGCCACGATCGCCATCAGCTAAATCGCAAACAATCCGCGTACCTTCCGCCAACTCAGTGTAGGAGGTATCTTGCAAGATAGAAATATGGACAAAGGCATCCGGGGAGCCATCATCGGGAGAGACAAAACCAAAACCTTTGGCCTCATCGAAAAATTTTACAGTAGCCGCAATTTTCTTGCGGGCAGCTTTTTGCGGTTTGCGATCGTTCATCCAGCGTGGACCTCATTTTTTCAGTAGCCTCTTGCAATACAGAAATTAGTCAGAAACCTCAAACAATTCCGACATATTTTTCCTAATTTCGCTATTTTCGTCAAAAAAGCTCTATAATTGGACACATATCAGTCAATTTTAAGATTTTCAGCCTTGCGCGAGATGCTATTTTGAATCAATCGAACGATTTCCGGCCGCGTCCCCGCAACTCCAGCGTAATAGACAATTGCGCCTTCATCTCCAGCCCGTGTCTCAAGAGTTTCCTCAATAGCGTTTGGCACATCATCTCCGCCATGAGGGCCGTCGGCTGCAAACAATCCAAGACAAACAACATTTTCCTTGGTTTCTAGAAGCCGGTTTAATTCGTCACCGATAGAGGGAGTTTCTTCAAGAAACGCAGTGGAGATGGAGCGAAAGTTAGTCGTCTGACGAAGGGTTTGGGCTTGAAGTTGCGTAGCATCAGCCGATGCCGCACTTTTACTTGATCCATGTGCGACTAAAACCAGAGAGACCTCAGCAGTATTTTTGCTGATTTTCACACTAGCCTCACTGGCCATTGCCTTTAGGACAGTGGACAGTTCCGGATCAACCCCCAACGCATCGCATTGATAAATTGATCTATTCTTTTCATGGCGTTCGAATTCTTCCAAATTAAAGAGTGATGGAATTTTCTCTTGGACGAAGAACCCATCGCTCATGAAAAATGGCAATATGAAAACTTCGCCTTCTGGCAACACGGGAAGCGTCGCACCTTCAGTCAAAAAATAGGTGAGCACATTACCAAAACGGTTGCTTTGCCGAAGGGTGAGAGCGTGGGCCAGAACAGCGTCTTCAGCTTCCTTGGAGGAAGATGAGCCGTGACCGATTATAAGTAGGGAAGGTCTAGTTGGTTTCATTGGCCCATAATATTCAACAAAGCTGATGCCGTAAACGCTCTAAAAATCATATAATTTACCCAGCGTAACACAGGGATTTCAGGCGAAAACACCCTAAATACGAGATCAAAATTGACATTTCTATCGGATAACATGAAATTGTTCAAAAAGTCCTGCCCAAATATTATGCATTTATTAATATCACTGTTGAATTCAACAAAAAACCATGCTTTAGTCCCCGGCAAGCAACAAAAAAATAACAAAATTTTCAGGGAGTAGAACTAAATGCTTAAAAAAACACTCTTATCTGTTGCGGCAGTCTCTACTGTAGCCGGATTTGCCTTTGGCGCATCTGCTGCAGAGATGGTTGACGGACCTAAAGTTAAGTGGAACTTGTCAGTTTGGGGCAAACCCCGCGCATTTACTGCTGGTATCGAAACATTACGCGATATTGCAGACGAACGCACTGGCGGTAAATTCAAAATCAAAATCCATTATGGTGGCGCTCTTTCAAAATCTAGAGAAAACCTAGATGGCATCAAACTTGGCGCCTTCCAGATGGCCATGTTCTGCTCACCATATCATCCAGCTAAAAACCCAACTTTGACAGGCCTTGATCTGCCATTCTTGCCTTTCCCGAACCTTCGTGTTCAGGCAAAAGTGCATGATGCTTATTACCAACATCCAGCCGTTGTTAAAGATTTAGCGCGTTGGGATGCTTATTTGCTGATGAGTTCTTTGCTTCCGCAATATGAATTTACAGGCGTCGGCAAACCACCATTGACTTTGGCTGACTGGAAAGGCAAACGCGTCCGTGCTGTAGGCGGAATTGGTAAAGCCATGACGAAACTTGGCGCAATTCCAACAACAGTTGTTGCAGCAGAAACATATACTGCTCTCGAACGCGGCACTGTAGAAGCGGCGTCATTCCCGTTCACTTACGCCCATGTTGCCTACAAACTTACTGAAGTTGGTAAATGGTACACTGCTAACATGTCTCCAGGCGCTGTAAACTGCCCAGTTGTTGTAAATGTTCCAGCATGGAACAAACTTCCAGCACAGTACCAAGCCCTACTTAAAGACGCAAAAGTTCCAGCTTACGATGCTTTGATTTCAGCGTATGAGACTGCTGATGCCAAGAATCTTCCAATGATGGAGAAACAAGGCCTGATCGCCATCAAATATTCAGATGCTGAACTCGCTGCATTCCGTAAAGCCGGCGCGCAACCAGTATGGGATGATTGGCTTAAAAGCATGGAAGAGCAAAAACTTCCAGGCAAAGAATTGCTTGATCTCATCATGACGACTGCTAACCAGTAATTATGACGTAACTTGAAGGGGCCGGTATGCGTAATTGCTACCGGCCCTTTTTTAGTGCAGCCATAAGCTCAAAAAAATAATAAAAACAAGCAGCTTTATTAAAATAAAGGTAAGTAAATGACACCTCAAACGGCTCCATCAACCGACCGCCCGACAAGGGTTTTGGTCGCGTTTGATCGTTGGTATGCCCGAATAGAAGATTTTCTCAACGGGTTTTCCGCAATCGCTATTTTTGCAGTCATGCTATTTGGCGTGTCGCAAGTCTTTGGGCGTAAATTTTTTAACATGCCCATCCCCGGCTATATTGATTTTATTGAACAAAGCATGGTGGTTTTTGCCTTTTTTGGCATCTCATACTGCCAGCGCCTTGGTGGTCATGTGCGCATGGACTTGCTCATGGCGAAATTTCGAGGCCGTATACTCTATTTCTTTGAAGCACTGGCAACCTTAGTCGGATTTTTGGTCATCACTGTTCTAATTCAAAAAAGCTGGCTTCACTTTATGCGGGCTTGGGAACTTGGCGATTCTACGATTGATATCCAACTTCCAATTTGGCCTGCTAAATTAATCATCCCCTTCGCCTTCTCGATCCTGTGGGTCCGGTTCGGCATCCAATTCGTTGGTTTCATAAGACTAGTTCTAAATCCTGAAGCAAGCGTCGTCGCTGTCCCCGTCATCGAAGATGTGGAAGAACAAGCCCGCCACGAGATTGCTGATGCCCTCGGCCAAGAAGCTGCTGCCAACGCCAAATTCGATCAAAGCTACAGTAAAAAATCCAAATCAACTGGAGGAGACGCATAATGGAACTAGATCCTCTAGTATCGGGTATGATCGGTATGGGCGCCCTTTTGGTCATGGTATTCCTGGGTGTTCGCGTCTATATCGCGGCCACTCTCGTTGGTATGATTGGCATTGTCTCTATCATTGGTTGGGACGCCGGCACCGGTATTGTCGGTACAATCCCCCATTCAAAATCAACGCTTTATTCCTTAAGCGTCCTTCCCATGTTTATCTTGATCGGGTATTTGGCGTTTCATGCGGGCATTACAACTGCCGCGTTTGATGCAGCCAAGAAATGGATTGGTTGGGTTCCAGGCGGGCTTGCCGTTGCAACCGTATTTGCCGCGGGTGGTTTTGCCGCCGTATCGGGCGCAAGTACTGCAACAGCCGCTGTATTCAGCCGGGTCGCTATTCCTGAAATGCTCAACGCTGGATATGACAGACGTTTGGCTGCAGGTGTGGTTGCCGCAGGCGGAACGCTCGCATCCCTTATCCCGCCAAGCGCCATTTTGGTGATTTATGCCATTATCGTTGAACAATCGGTGGGAGCTTTGCTACTTGCTGGCTTCATTCCCGGTATCGTGTCTGCGTTAATTTACGCATTTATCATTATGGGCCGGGCCTATCTCAATCCTGAACTTGGTCCCTCGGTTCGTGGTTACACCCACATGGACAGGATCAAATCCCTGCCCGGCACTTTGCCAATCGTTGCTGTTATCGGCATTATCTTTAGCGCCATTTATGGCGGTTGGGCAACACCGACAGAAGCTGGTGCGCTTGGCGCGTTTGTGGTCTTCATCATTGCCCTCTTCCATGGCATGAGAGCTAAAGCGTTAAAAGAAGCTCTTTTTGAAACTGCTAAGCTAACCGTGATGATTTTCTCCATCATTTGGGGCGTTTTGGTATTTGTACGTTTCTTAGGCTTCTCAGGACTTCCTGAAGCATTTGCTGAATGGATTTTGGGTCTTCCCTTCCCGCCAACAGTGATCATTGTTCTGATCTTGTGTGGGTACGCTGTTCTTGGAATGTTTATGGATGCCATTGGTATGCTTCTATTAACGTTACCTGTTGTGTATCCAGCGGTTATTGGCCTAGGTTATGATCCGATCTGGTTTGGTATCATTGTTGTTAAGATGGTGGAAATTTGCCTGATCACACCACCTATTGGATTGAACTGTTATGTGGTCAACGGGGTTAGGCCGGATATACCGCTTATGGACGTGTTCCGAGGAATTGGACCATTCTTCATTGCCGATGTTTTGACAGTCGCACTGTTCATCGCATTCCCAGCGCTGATCCTTTGGTTGCCTCAACAGATGCTGAATTAACTACTCAATTCAATAATCAGTTACCTATTTAAAAGCCCGCGACGTTCGCGGGCTTTTTTCGTATATCAAGATTAATTACGTAAAAATGAATAAAGTAACTATGCGACCCTTGAATTTACACTCAAATTCGTGCAGTCTTGCGATCATAAAAAACAATAATAAAAAGGTAATGAGATGGACTTTTCTTTAACTGAAGAGCAAGAAGCAATTCGTGACAATGTGGCCGCCCTTTGCGCCAAATTTGATGACGAATATTGGCATGATCGCGACAGAACTGGCGAGTTCCCCCATGATTTTCACCGGGCAATGGCCGATGCGGGATGGCTTGGTATAACAATGCCTGAAGAATATGGCGGCGCAAACCTTGGCGTAACTGAAGCCGCACTGATGATGCACGAGGTTGCTAAATCTTCCGGTGGTATGTCTGCCGCATCCGCAATCCATATTAATATATTCGGGCCGCATCCAATCGTTCTATTCGGCACAGAAGAGCAAAAGCAGCGTTGGCTTCCTCCTCTTGTCAACGGAGATGTGAAAACCAGCTTCGGTGTAACAGAGCCGAATTCAGGATTGAACACATCCGCCCTTCAGACAAAAGCGGTCAAAAAGGGAAAACACTATATCGCTAACGGCCAGAAGATGTGGACAACCACAGCTCAAGAAGCCCATAAAATTATGCTACTCGTGCGCACAACGCCCATCGAAGAGTGCAAAAAACCAACGGATGGTTTGTCCTTATTCTATACAGACTTGGACCACGACTATTGCGATGTTCGCCTCATTGAGAAAATGGGCCGCAAATGCGTTGATTCAAACGAAGTTTTCATCAATGACTTACCCATCCCAGAAGAAGACTTGGTTGGCGAAGAAGGTAAGGGTTTTTACTACCTCCTCCATAGCTTAAACCCAGAACGCATCCTCATTGGCGCTGAAGCCACAGGCATTGGTATGAACGCCCTAGCACGTGCGACAAAATATGCAAACGATCGGGAAGTTTTTGGGCGCCCTATCGGAATGAACCAATCCATCCAACATCCGCTTGCAGAAAGCTGGATGGAGCTTGAGGCTGCCATGCTCATGGCGATGAAGGGTGCGTCTCTTTATGACTCAGGTCAGGATTGCGGAACTTACGCCAATGGTGCCAAATATATGGGCGGAGAAGCTGGGTTTAAAGCTTGCCAGCAGGCTGTACTGACGCACGGCGGTGTGGGGTATGCAAAAGAGTTCACGGTTGAACGTCTGATGCGAGAGGTCATGATCTGCCGGATTGCACCGATCAGCCCGCAACTCATTCTCTGCTATATTGCTGAAAAGGCTTTGGGTCTCCCCAAATCCTATTAAAGACATCATTTGGGCTCTCGATGAAAATCAAAAAGACTGAGCCTTTATCTGAAATATGCAACGGATCTCGCTGTTTTGCGGCTGATCCGTTGCTATCCAAACCTTCGATTGTAATTCCACAAAATAAGTGAACAGGAAGCCGACAAAAGCGGCAGAGGGAGATATAAGTGCATATTCGAGATTTTGCGATTTCACATCCGGATAAAGCTGCCGTCATCATGGCCGATACTGGCAAGACTATCACTTATAAAGAGCTCAACGAGCGATCCAACAAGCTTGCCCAATATTTCAGAAGCATGGGTCTGCAAATTGGTGATCACATTGCATTTCTTCTCGAAAACAATGATAAATTCCATGAGGTTTGCTGGGGTGCCCAGCGCGCGGGCCTATATTTTACCGCCATCTCCTCCCGCTTATCCCCAGACGAGGCCGCGTATATCCTCAATGACTGTGGGGCCGAGCTGTTTATCACCTCACATGCCAAGAAAGATATCGCAGAAGGGGTTTCCTCGAAAATCCCTAACGTAAAAACCAAGCTTATGATGAACGGTACCATACAAGGTTACCGGTCTTACGAAGATATGATTGAGCCTTTTCCAAGCGCCCCACTTGCAGATGAATGTGAAGGCGCTGATATGCTGTATTCTTCTGGAACTACAGGTAAACCTAAGGGCGTAAAACCAACGGAGGTTGGCCTTCCCATAGACACCGAAGACAATTTGTATAATGTGCTACAGAACCTCTATGGCTTCGATAGCGATGTCACCTACCTGTCCCCCGCACCGCTCTATCATGCGGCGCCGCTTCGGTATAATATGCGCGTCCAACGTTTTGGCGGCACCTGCGTCGTTATGGAAAATTTTGACGCTGAAGATTATCTGCGACTCGTTGAAAAATTTAAAATCACTCACAGCCAACTTGTTCCGACAATGTTCATCCGCATGTTGAAGTTACCTGACGCGGTACGGCTTAATTATGATGTCAGTTCACTTCGCCTTGCGATCCATGCGGCAGCTCCTTGCCCATTGGAAGTAAAAAAACAGATGTTTAGCTGGTGGGGCCCCATTTTACATGAATATTACGGCGGCACGGAAGGGAACGGCTACTGCACAACTGGCCCGGAAGAATGGCTCGAGCATCCTGGAACCGTTGGAAAAGCTGTTATTGGTAATCTGCATATTGTAGGTGACGCGGGAGAAGAATTGCCTGTTGGCGAAACTGGCACAATCTATTTTTCAGACAGCAAAGATTTTATCTACCACAACGACCCAGAACGCACCGCTGAGAGCTATAACGACAAAGGCTGGAGCACTCTTGGTGATGTTGGCTACATGGACGAGGAAGGCTATCTATACCTGACGGACAGGAAAAGCTTCATGATCATTTCTGGAGGAGTGAATATCTATCCCCAAGAAATCGAAGATCTGCTTATTTCGCATCCAAAAATATATGACGTAGCCGTATTTGGTGTTCCCAATGATGATTTTGGCGAAGAAGTCAAAGCCGTCGTGCAACCTGTAGATATGGCACTTGCTAGCTCTGCGTTTGCTGACGAGATTATAAATTTCTGCAAAGAGAATATCAGTCGGGTTAAGTGCCCTAAATCTGTAGAATTTATGGCCGAACTCCCCCGGCATCCAACAGGTAAGCTGTACAAACGGTTACTACGGGATAAATACTGGGAAGGCCGCGAAAGCCGCATAGTCTAGAAATTAGGCGGTACGAAATAATGCCGTACCGCCGATTTTTCTCGGATAGCGTTTCTGTTAAGACGCCATTTTTTTCTGTTCTTCAAACAGGGACATATTCTCCAATGTTTGAAGAGCTGCACCTGCCGCTTCCCGTCCTTTGAGGACAAAGTGATCTCTATAGAAATCCATATGTGCTGGCACTTCTTGGAAGTTATGAGGCGTTAAAACGACCGATAGAACAGGAACACCGCTGTCTAGCTGGACACGCATCATGCCCTCCAGAACTGTTGCGGCAACAAAGTCATGACGATAAATTCCACCGTCAACAATCAAACCAGTTGCCATAATCAGATCATATGCCCCAGTGGCGGCAATTTTCTGAGCGAGCAAAGGAACTTCCAGACTTCCCGGTACATCAAAAACAATAATATTATCTCGATTTATGCCAGCCGTTACCAATTCATCGGAGAAGGATGTTGTCGCTTGCGCGACAATATCAATATGCCAGTTGGCTTGAATAACAGCTATTTTGCGAGATGAGCTTTTGACCTGAGAAAGGACACTGGTCGTTTTTTGTTTATTTTTCATAATTTTATGTGCCTTGTTTTCAAATAACATCAAAAACTCAAGGCAAGAACGAAAAACCGCGCACGGGCGGATACACCCATTGCAGCTCACGTTATGTTCTCTTCCATCCGGACTATGACCGTCGGCCTTGGAATCTCACCAAATCTGCTGACCTTGCATTTCTACAAGCGCTCGCGGGCTTAAACACCTTTGTTCTTACCGCCGGTAGGGACTTGCACCCTGCCCTGAGAACATTGGGTCCCGTTTTCTGGACGCAATATTAAGATGATAATTCCACAGCTTGGCCTGTGATGCAATAGTCCGACTTAGAAAATCAGGAAAGAGCTTTGCGTAAATCCGCAAGGCTAATAGGTTTGGTGTAACTTTGCACAGAAGACAATCCTTTTGCGCTACCGATGGTTTTGGCAAAATCCACATAATGGGGATTATAACCTGTAACAACCATAATTCGGGCAGAGCAGCCTTCATCGGCCAACCAATTCACCAATTCAATCCCTTCCACACCTGGCATTACCATATCAAGGATAATCACGGTTGGATCGAACTCTTTGAATGTTTGCTTAAAAGTATCAGCCTGATCGGTTACACGAACTTCGAAGCCCATGCCTTCGGCAACCTGCCTGACAAAATCCGCAAACATTTTTTCGTCGTCAATTATTAGTGCGCGCTTTTCACTCATGACTTATCAAGTTATCTTTTCTAACACTAAATAAAAATCACCATTTCCCTAAGGTCACAGTCCATGTTCAACGAAGATTTCACAAAATTGGTTAAAGAAGCAATTCTATACAATCAGCTCGAACGTTATTTTTCGCCTAAAGGAGGTACCTTTGACAAGCTAAATAATCATTTTGAGCTTCAACCAATCGTTATTGAGATCGAAAATGACATAGTATCTGCAGGTGGCTTAAAGCTTTCTCATGCTCAAAGGCGCATGTTAATGCTTCTTATAGCGTTGTGGGATGGGCAGGAAGCCGATCGAATTTTTAACGAAGGGCTCGGGAGTCTGGGTAAACTTATTCATTCAATGGACGCAAATAATCGCGATCTTGTGGCTGACCTTGTTGTCACATATCCTGGTTGGGGTCGCTAAATTACCACAAAACATTTCCTTTTTACGCGTGAAACCGAATCATAATGGATTGGAAAGCAATTCACTTTAAGAGTAATCTTAAGGTACCACTTGTATGGTTGTTGATCAGATTGCGCACGATATTTTGGAAATAGGGACATAATTTCGATATGATGGACTGGAATAGATTACTGTCGACTAAGCGCTTCGGACAATCAAATACCGAGCCTATTTCTACGTCACGCAGCCCCTTTCATAAAGACCAGGACCGCATCGTCTTTTCCTCCGCATTTCGGCGCTTGCAAGATAAAACACAAGTCCACTCGCTCACAGAAAGTGACTATGTTCGAACGCGCCTTACTCACTCCATGGAGGTTGCCTCTGTCGGCAGATCTCTGGGCGCCAATGCTGGTCAAATGGTCATGGACCGACATTTAAAAAAAGGGGACTTCAGCGCCGCTGAATTTGGTCATATTGTCTCAGCTGCCTGTCTCGCTCATGATATCGGCAATCCGCCTTTCGGTCATTTCGGTGAAGATACGATCCGGCACTGGTTCAAGACAGGCCCCATGGCTGAAAACTTACTCTCGCCGCTATCTCCGAGCCAGCAAATGGACTTTCTGAACTTTGAAGGCAACGCCCAAGGATTTCGAGTTCTTACTAAACTCCAGAACTGGCGCAATAATGGGGGATTGAGATTAACCCACGCCACCCTCGGTACGTTTATGAAATATCCCCGCACGTCGGTCACCACGCAACCGGTTGACGGCGATCAAGGCGGCAAAAAATTCGGAATTATGCAGTCTGAAATTGAAAATTTTCAGACAATCGCAACAGACCTTGGTCTCATTCAACGAAATCACGAAAATTATTGGTGCAGGCATCCTCTTGCCTATCTTGTGGAAGCTGCAGATGACATTTGTTATTCTGTTGTGGATATTGAAGATGGCTTCAAACTTGGACGCCTTGAATTTGCTGAAACCGAAGATTTAATGCTTCGTATGCTCGGCAAACCGCCTCAAAGGTATGCTGAATTCACAGAGAAGTCAGAAAAAATATCTTACTTGCGGGCGAAATGTATCGGTCAGTTAATCGGCGAAGTCTCCATTATTTTTGCAGATAATGAACGCCAAATTCTAGAAGGCACCTATAAAGGTGATCTATTACGTCACTCAAGGAATGCTCCGTATTTAAAGGAGATTGAGGACCTTTGCCGGAAGCACATATTTAAACATACCGAACGCATTCAGGCCGAACTTAGAGGATCTGAAATCCTCACAACCATGCTCGATGTTTTCTTCACTGCCAATCAAGAATGGGAACAGCATCGCCAAGACGGGACCGAACCTTCACCGAGATCTCAGGTTGTCATGAACCTCTTCCCAGGGGCCGTTGAAACCGAAAAGCCACTCTATGATTGGTTGCTGGATATCACAGATTTTGTTTCAGGAATGACAGATTCTTTCGCTGTCCGGCAATTTCAAGACTTAAAGGGAATGACCTGACATGGCACTCTTCCCTTAGTTTGACGTGATCTAAATTAGGTAAATAAACCCGCACTGCTTGTTAACGGATTTTTTATCCGCACACTTTATATTAGCATTAACCTAACATAAAGTAAAATCGAACGGGCGCAAATGATATATCAGACAACCCATTGTCCCAGAGAAATAGCAACCCTGCTGCCAAGCATGGCATTAAGCGATCGCCTTGAGGCCGTCCACAGTGTTGCGCGAGATTATGCCGCTGGAACGCTAAGTTCTGATGACCATAAGTCAGCAGAAGATCTTATCAAACTACTGATCAATGATGTGGATACAGATGTCAGATTAGCCATTTCTAATCATCTACAGACTTGCCCTCATCTAGCTCGAGATATTGCCTTTCAGCTCGCTATGGATTCTGATCAAATTGCCCTCCCCATCTTAAAAACATCCTTTGCACTTGATGAATGGGATTTGGTGGAGATTTTATCCTGCTCCAATGAAAATAAGCACACCGCAATCGCGGCACGCAAAAACCTTTCTCTTATAGCCACAAACTATATCGCTCAATATTCCACTGTAGGGATCGCCAAAACTTGTCTTAAAAACCCAAGTGCAGTCATTTCGAAAGAGAGTTTCAAACACATCTTTCGCCGACATTTTGCGCATCCAGAGATTTCTAAACTCATTACTAATCGCCTGGATCTACCCGAAGAAATTCTCGTTCAACTCTATCAAAATGTGCCCAACGTACAGAAAGAATACCTTCTAAAAGAGAAAGGTGTCCCTCATATCATTGCAGACCAAAGGCTTGACAATCAGAAGGAGCAAACACTAGCCAACCTGTTGCTTGAAAGACCGAGTTTGGCAGAAAAACATAAGGCTGCGATCCAATTAAACGGAGACGGAAGGCTGACTTCCACTCTTCTGTTAAGAGCTCTTATTCTGGGAGATTGTCTTTTTTTTGCGGAGGGCTTGTCTCAAAAATCCGGTACGTCTGTAAAACGTATTCTGTCATTATTTGACGAGCGTAACAACGTCGGCCTGAAGAATCTTTTGACAAAGGCAGCTGTTCCCTCTTACTTAAAAACCGCGTTCAACATCACCATCGATGAAATACGAGAGATTGGGATCCAAAGAGGAAAATTCCTCTCACTCAAAAATCAGACTAAAGTACTAAATCGGATTTCAAAATATTATCATTTTGAGCCCAATTTGACCGTAGAAAAATCGATGGAAAAACTTCTAAAACGATGACAAATCGATATTTTTTACGAATTTTACGAATAAAATCAATATATTAAATTTTTACATTTTTCGCCTAAATGGTTGATGCTAAATACATTTTAAGACAACGGGTAAATTGGTTTATTTTCTAGTATACCTCCCGCATAAGAATACGTTACCGTTCAAGCACAACTATAAATGATATATATATCATAAGAACTAAACCAACTATGTATGTAAACGGTAAAATATGCGTATTCTAATTGCTGACAAACATGACCTGTTTCGGCAAGGACTAAAAGTCACATTGCACGAATGTTTTGGCTCCTCTCTGATTTCAAGTGAAGCAAATAGTTTTACGGACATGAAAGTTCTCATGGCGGATCAAAGATTTGACTTGATTATTACAGGCACAAATATTTTGTCGAACCTCAAACAAAGCATACTTCGTAATATATGGTACGGACAAACCCAAACACCCGTGCTTGCTGCAATTGATGAGTCTACACCTGATGCCTTAAAAAGATTGAATGAATACAAGGTCAATGGCTTCATTTTCAAGTCTGCGAATAATGCAGAATATAAGCAAGCTTTCCAAACTCTAGTCAGCGGCGAAAACCTTCCGTTTCCCAAGCACCTTAGGAAAATAAATTCTTCTGAAATATTGACGTCCCCCCGTAATCTCGCTCTGACAAACCGCCAAAACGAAGTCCTTTCACTGATGTCCCAAGGCCAAAGCAATCGAGATATTGCAGCAAATTTGACTTTATCAGAAGGCACAGTAAAAGTTCATGTCACAGCTATTTTCAGAGCCCTTGGCGTAAAGAGTAGAACACAAGCAGTGCTGCTGTCCCAAGAAAGTAATACATCACAATCATAGCGTGTAGCTAAAACTTGACCGTAGACAAGGCAAGATCAACCAGCCAAACTACCCTCAAAAATGGGGAACCTAAACATGACAATAACAATTGACTACTACGCAGGGATTGCATCGCCTTGGACTTATTTGGGCCACGAGAGAATTTGTGCCCTTGCCAAAAAATACCAAGCTGAATTAATTTTTAAACCCGTCGATTTTGGAATTGTATTTGAAGCAACGGGCGGCCTGCCGCTTCCAAAACGTTCAATCCAACGCCAAAATTACCGCATGCAAGAAATGATACGCTGGCGTGACGAGCTCTCTCTTCCGTTGACGTTAAAGCCTGAATTTCTTCCCATCCCAAATACCGAAGCCGCCCTTATGGTGATCGCGGCACGTAACATGGGGGATGACAGCCTAAAACTTGCCGGTGTATTCCTATCCGCTATTTGGGCGAACCAAGTTGACATTACGACACCAGTAAAGCTTGCCGAAACAGCCAGCGCCGCCGGCTTCGATGGTCAAAGTCTTCTCAAAGAAAGTAGCTCAAGTGAGCTTATAAGTCAGTACAAATCCTATACAACTGAGGCCATTGACAGAGGTGTTTTTGGAGCACCTAGCTATGTGATCGATGAAGATATATTTTGGGGCCAAGACAGATTACATTTTGTTGAAAAAAAACTAAAAGAAAGCAGCAACAATGACACTTGATCCACAAGCCAAATGGGTACTTGATATCGCCATCGAAGCAAAGGTCACTTTGCTAGAAGACATGAGTGCAAAGGAAGCCAAAGTAGCCTATGAGGATCGGGCTCAAAAACTGTGCATAAAGGATGTCCCCATTGGGAAGACTGATGATTTTTCCATCGACGGACCAAACGGTGAAATCCCACTTCGCCTCTACACACCAGTAGACGCCAAAGATTATTTGCCCGTGGTCGTGTTTTGCCATGGCGGTGGCTGGGTAATCGGTAGCCGAGACAGCCACGACAGCTTGTGCCGCCAAATTGCAAACCAAGGCCAATTCCTCGTCGTTTCTGTTGATTATCGTATGGGCCCAGAGGCTCCTTTTCCAGCAGCCCCGATTGATGCCTTCGCAGCTTATAAATGGGCCTGCCAAAATATTGGAGAATTCGGCGGCGACGCATCTAAGATTGCAGTGGCTGGCGACAGTGCCGGCGGTAATTTAAGTGCTGTTATCTGCCTTATGGCTCGCGCCGAAAATATCCAAGTTCCGTGTTTTCAGTGGCTAATATATCCTGCTACAAACATGCACATGGATACATCTTCACATAGGGACTTTGCCGATGGGTATTTCTTAACCAATTCTTTGATGGCTTGGTTCCAAGGCCACTATCTGAAAAGTGATATTGATAAAGATGACTGGCGCGCCTCTCCGCTTCTCGCAGAAGATTTATCAAATTTACCGCCAGCCCTTATCCAAACCGCAGGCTTCGATCCCTTAAAAGAAGAAGGTATTGCGTATGCTAATGCTCTCACTGCTGCGGGCGGAACCATCACCCATACGGATTACCCGGGCATGATCCATGGCTTTATAAACATCGGCGGCGTTATCGACGCGGCAAAGGTTGCCACTCAAGAAGGTGTTGAGGCTCTAAAAGCCGCTTTTGCTTAATCACCCCGTAAATTGCCTCAAAAGAAAGAGCCCCAAACGGGGCTCTTTTTCATAGTATCAATGACGAATCGGACTTTAGCGCCATCCCACACGATCGAATATTTTTACGGCTTCGACTTGTTGCTCCGCAACCTTATCAAGGCCAATGGTATCAAACTTGTGCTCCCCCCAACTTGCTACAGTACCGTCGAGCTCTACGCCCGCTTTCACCGGATACTCATAGTTTGAAGAGGCATAGAATTTTTGCGCTTTATCGCTGGACAGAAATTCAATCAGTTTGATTGCATTTTCCTTGTTTTTCGACGCTTTGGTGACAGCCACGCCTGAGATATTTACGTGGGCCCCGCGATCGCTCTGATTTGGCCAGAACATAGCGACTTTTTTGGCAGCATTGGTTTGGGATGTGTCTTTTGAATTTTGCATTTTGCCGTAATAATATGTGTTACCGATTGCGATATCACATTCACCAGCCGCTGCAGCTTTAATCTGATCTCTATCGCCGCCTTGCGGTTTGCGAGCGAGGTTTTCTTTGATGCCGGCCGCCCATTTTTCAGCAGCAGGGCTACCAAGATGCGCAACCATCGCGGCAAGCATGGATTGGTTATAAGCATTGGTTGAAGATCTTACACAAATGCGGCCTTTCCATTTTGGATCTGCCAAATCTTCATAAGATGACAGATCAGAGGCTTTCACCCGATCTTTTGCATAAAATACAACACGGCTTCGAACAGTAAGGCCGAACCAGAATCCTGCAGGATCCCGATACTGAGTTGGAATATTGTCTGAAATTTTAGCAGACGTAATAGCCTGCAGAACACCCGCTTGTTTGTGGGACATTAACCGGCTGATATCCACAGTAAGGATGGCGTCCGCAGGGCTATTCATTCCCTCGGATTTCAACCGCTGCAACATTCCCTTTTTAGCAAAAACAACATTTACTTTGATGCCAGTATCTGTTTCAAACTCATCCAGTATTGGGCGAATCAATTTTTCCTGCCGGTAAGAATATAAGTTAACTTCCTTGGCAAAAGCAGATGTTACCGCAGTCAAACCAGTCAGTGCCGCAGATGCAGCCAAAACAGTTGCGAAGATACGCATTTCAATTTCTTTCAATGTTGCGAATGATTATCAATAACATTCTCTATACGCCCTCTATTTTCAGAAAGCAACTGATTATGATAATCGTTCGCAATAAAAATTGCCGCATTGATCCTGGTCAATTGATCCATATTACCGCAGAATTTGAGGAGATCTGGTTCTTCAGAATAGGTATTGATAGGCGTATTCGTGCCAATCTAACCTTTCTCTTCTTTTAGGGCCTCAGTTGGCAATGCTGCCGCCTGCGCGGCTTTTGGCGCAAGCACATGTACTTCTTCACCAAGGACCTTGTTAATGGAGCGCAGCAAATCGCCCCGATCAAACGGCTTGATGATACAATCATTCATTCCCGCATCAAAATAGCTTTGCCTTTGCCCCTCTATGGCATCTGCGGTCAAAGCGACAATGGGGATTGAGGAATTGCCCGTTTTCATCTTTCGGATAATTCGGGTCGCTTCTGGCCCACTCATTTCAGGCATCCGGACGTCCATAAGAATTAAGTCATAATCATTATTTTTAAGAGCATTTACAGCCTTCAGGCCATTATCCACGATTTTATATTTATGCCCGTGTGTTTCGATAACGTTTGCAATGATCATTTGATTAATCTCATTATCTTCGGCCACCAAGATTTTTAAAGATCTTTCACTCATATATTCCAATGTCTCAGCGACAATACTCTCCCTCTCTACGGGGGCTAGAGCCGGAACGTAGGGCACCGAAAATTCAAACCTGCTGCCCTCTCCAAGAGCGCTTGAAACACTGATTTCACCACCGCAGAGTTCGGTCAGTTTTTTACAAATGCTCAACCCCAATCCAGTTCCGTGATATTTTCGGGAGATGGAAGCATCAGCCTGACTAAAGTCTGTAAATATTGCCTCCATTGTTTCCACAGTCATGCCAATACCGTCATCTTCTATAGAAAAATGTAGGTTTTCTTGACCAGAGGCACTGATCTTCAATTCAGCGGAGAGTCGAATATTGCCTTCATGAGTAAACTTGACCGCGTTTCCGACTAAATTCACCAGAATTTGCTTCAACCGAGTAGGATCGGCATTAACGTCATGAGGTAAACCGTCCGCAAGTTTAATCTCAATACTTACCGTGTCTGCTTTTCTAAGCTTCCCTTCAAACAAGCGAATGACACTCTGCATAAGGGAAGGTAGATGGAAATCCAACATCTCCAGTTCCATTTTGCCTGCATCCATTTTCGACATATCCAGAATGTCGTTGATGATACTCAGCAAAGAGCGGGCCGCCTCTTTAATATGCTGAACTTTCTCTAAACTCTCTTTTGATAGATTGTCTTCAATTAACATGTCTGCAAACCCAATCACGCCTGCGATAGGCGTCCGGATTTCGTGACTCATTGAGGCCAAAAACTCACTCTTCACATGATTTGCATGCTCTGCTTTTTCTTTTTGAATATGGAGCTCTTTAGTCCGTTCAAGAATACCAATTTCCAGTGTATCGTTTGTTTCGTGCAGCTGTTTAAGAGATTTTTGCAATTTCCGTTCTGCTTTACGAAGAGGCGTCACGTTTTGAACAATTCCTGCAATAATTTCAAGCGCGCCCTCTTTATTTTCTTTGAAGTCGGCATAACATATAACATCCAGCACTTTACCCCCGGGATGACGCAGGCGGTACTCTGTTACAAAAGGCATTCCCATGGCTATACTCGCCTCTTGCTCTTCTACCACTTTGCTACGGTCTTCAGGGTGAATGCATTTTTTGAAAGTCTCATAACTGGGGGTGGTCGTTTGCGGCAATCCATATATTTGAAATAAATGCGGGGACCACTCCTCTTCTCCCGTTATGAGATTTAAACTCCAATACCCTATTTTCGCAACCTCTTGAGCGCGGGTCAGGCTATTTTGATAGTTCTCCAGTTTCTCTGATAAGGATTTTGTTTGTGATATTTTGTCCTGTAATGATGTTGCCGTGCTCTCAACCCGATCAATCATATTGTTGAAAGTAGTCGCCAAGTCTTGAAACTCAGTTGGTCCCGAAACAAGGGCTCGTTTGTTAAATGACTGATCATTACCGATGTCATTTGCTGTTTTTATGAGTGCCTTAACTGGTGTCGCAACGGCTCGAATAATCATCATAGTTGCCGCGAGCAAGATCAAAATGGAGATAATTGAAGTCACGACGAATATTTGCGAAGATTGATCACTCAATGCAAGTGCAACTTCCTTTCGGGACCCCGCAATAACTTCAAGGTTTTCGTATTTTCCCGTTGTACTGCTTTCAATGAGCCAATCAGCTTTCAAATCATTGATGCTAGTGTCGCCCTCTAGATTAATCGAAGGGATTGACGAAAACAACACCTTGTGGCTTGGGTAGCTAAGAATCGCCGTGAGCTCCATCATGGATGGTAAATTCAGAATATCGCGCAACCCCTGAGGCGGATATACGGCAACGACAGCACCTTCAGTTAGATTATTGTATTTTACGGGGACTGCAATCATCAGTCCCTCCTCATCTATGGATAAATAGTCCTCTCCACCCATAACAGTCGATAGCCACTTATCATTTTTTTTAAAACCACCTAGAGTGCCTTTGCTACTTTTCGCAATTATTCGGCCCTTATAATCGGTCAACAAGATAGTCCCGTTTTGTGAGTCCGATAGGTATAACGACTGAAAAAACGTTGGGAGATACCCTTGCCGGTTCTCCGTATCAATCATCCCATTTACAACTATATCATTTTCGGCAACGACCTGAACGGATTGAATTAATAAATCGATCCGTAATGTCAGAATTTCGGTGGACTGGGAGACCTGCCTTGAAAGTTGGGCCTTCACATCATCTACTATTCTCTCACGAACTAATAACGCAGAGGTAATGGAGGCGATTGCCATAACGATCGCAGCAGGTAAAAGAACGCTTAAATTCAAAAACTTAAAAAGCGATCTAGATTTTACCGTTATAGGTTTATGTAAACCTACTACACTCATTCATCACTCTCCACAGGAACAATTGCGCCAGCATCATTAAAGCGAGCGAGCGTAAAATCAGCAATATCCAAGGCATCATGACGGTTCTTGGTGAACGGGGGATCATATTTCCGGATCAACCCATCGTATCTATCCAGATTTTCCAGGGCCGTTCGAATATCAGAGCGCTCCGTTACACCCGCCTGCTTTATTGCTCTGGAAAGCAAATGAACGATGTCATAGGCATGGGCGCTTCCCACAGGTGCGACAATATCTTCAATTTTATTTGCCGTTGAAAATTTCTGAAAATACTTCTCGGTAAACTTTGCGACCACCTTTTCTTCAGTAGGCTTAAAAAAGGAATATGTTTGTAAAAAAGAGAGTTCTAAATCTGGAAATTCCTGACCAACTAAAGCGACAAAATCGCCTCCCGTAATTCCCCAATGAGATATGATTGGAAGTCTTTGTTTCAGGGGTAGAGCAAGCATTGATTTGACTACTGCCGCCCCCTCATTCGCGTTGGCTACGAGTAAAATCACATCACAATTCTTTTCCATAAACTGCTGGAACGGTGTCGAAAAAGTTTTCACGCCCCAATTAAACCATTGGGTGTCGCCAATTTTTAGGGCCAATTTTTTTGCAGCTTGATCGAAACCTTTTTTATTGGATCTCCCCCAACCGGTGTTTTCAAGAAGCAAGCAGGGGGACAAGTGTTTGTCCAATTGAGCTTGTTTTAGCAAAAATTCGGCCGCAAACTCATCTCGAACAGAAACACGAAAAACATAATTGGGATCGTATTTGTTACGAACGACAGGTGTCCCAGCTGCCCAAGCACCTAGATAAACAACCTTTTTCTCATGAATAATTTCAAGCTCTGCCATGGCAACCGGGGTGTGCAATCCCCCAATAATCGCAACCAAATCCGTAATCTCTGCCAGCTCAATGATATTGTCTTTACCACGAGCTGGATTGCCTCTGTGGTCGCGAGTGACCAACTCAAGCGGTCGCCCAAGGACACCGCCAGCGGCATTAATCTCATCAATGGCAATGAGAGCTCCTCGTTGAATTGAAAGTCCCGACAGGGCTGCACCAGATGACATATCTGCATCTAGTCCAATATATATGGGGCTCGCTTCGGTGCTACTTGCAAAAGTGGGTGTGAGCAACAATAGTCCCAAAAGAAATAGCGATATCCGTGAGCATAAATTTATCATAGAAACTCCATCAAAATGAGGCACTAACTAATTTACGCAACACACAAACACAATATATCATTTATCTCATACAAGAGTATTGAAACAGTTAACAACACGTCAGGTAGAGGGAAGTTTCGGTAAAAACTTCTTAAAGCTATTTAATTTTGCTGAAGAATACCCTGCTCCATGAGCTAACATTGTTCTAATTTTGGCGAAATCATCCGCCAGCGGAATTTTCTGAAACTCTGCAGTGCTATTGATCATATTTAAGATAGTTTGTGGCACCACAGCGAAACCAGTTCCAGCGGCCACGCATGCAAATATGGCCAAATACGAGCTGACTGACAGCACATTTCCAGGCGCCACATTTGCATCCTTTAGCCACCCCTCAAGGTATGACCGATATGCACAGCCTTGCTCAAAAGCGATGAGGGTTTTTCCATCCAATGCGTCGAACCCTGTGATTTTCGGATAAGATGCCGGTGCAATTAGGACCAGATTTTCTTCAAAAACTGGTTGAGTTTGAATGTTTTGCCCAACCACTGGCTCCGCAATGAAGGCAACTTCAATTTCACCTTTGGACAATCGTTGCATCAATGCACCTGCGGTTCCCGTTTGCAGCTCAATCTCCACGTCAGGATAGGATGTTGTATAAAGCGCAAGAATTTCAGGAAGGCGAGCGGCCGCTGTGCTTTCCATTGCCCCAATTCGGAAAACACCTTTGGGCGAGTTTTCTCCGAGCGCGTCTTTAGCCTCAAGACTGAGATCAATTAACCTATCGGCATATGATAGGAGTAACTCCCCATCAGCGGTCAGAGTAAGTTTCCGGTTTTGCCGGTAGAACAATTGCTTACCGACTTGAGTTTCCAGCTGTTTGATACGTGTACTGATATTACTTTGCACACGATTTAACTTCACCGCCGCTTTCGACACACTGCCCTCAGTGACAACAGTTTGAAAAATTTCAAGGGCTCGCAGATCCATAACACTCATAATACATCTCATTTTATGATATTAATTATCTATATATTTCATTTTTATTAATATATATTACCCATTAGTCTAGCGTCAACAGTTTTGGAAATCATATTTTGGGAAACGACAATGGCTGATCTGAAAGACCTATGCGGCGTAGAAAATACAGTTTTTCAAGCGGGAATGGGCGGTATCGCAGGGCCTGAATTGGTTGCATCTGTCAGTAACGCCGGTGGTCTTGGTCACTTGGGTGGTATCCGCATGGCCGCCAATGACATCAAAAACTGGATCCAACAAACGAAAAGCCTCACCGATGCGCCTTTTGGGATAAATCTCGTTCCCATGGGTCCGGGACCAGATGGGTTCGATGCTCAACTTTCAGTGGTTTTCGCAGAAAAACCTAAAGTTCTATCCCTGTTTTGGGGTGATTTTTCCACTATTATACCACGCGCAAAAGAAGCCGGTATCACGACAATGGTTCAGGTCGGATCTGTTGCCGCCGCCAAACAGGCTGCAAAAGACGGCGCCGACATTATCATCGCGCAAGGAGTTGAAGCGGGCGGCCATGTGGCAGGTAACATCGGGTTAATGGCGCTGGTTCCAGCCATCATCAAAGAAGTCGGCTCAATTCCAGTTTTAGCGGCAGGCGGCATTGCAACACCCGAGGCAGTTAAAGCTGCCCGAAATCTAGGTGCCCGCGGCGTATGGGTGGGAACCAGTTTTGTCGCATCGAACGAGGCATTGGCCCACGATATTTACAAGCAACGACTGGTAGATGCTGGCACTGATGACACTCAGCATGGCCATTTCTATTCTTATGGCTGGCCCGTGGGAACTCCCTACCGGGTGATCCTTCCCACCGAAAAGGGTCCCCTTCAGTTTATCTCTGGCGGCGCGCGGCGCGGCGATAGTACGCGCAAAGCAAAAGGCATTAAAGTCTATGCAGGTCAGGGTGTGGGGGAGATTGATCAGATACGACCGGCCGCAGATATTTTGGCGATCCTAAGTGCTGATATTTGAAATATACAGAAGTGTAGTGGGCGAAAACTTATCCGCCCACTACGTATTTATTTTTAGCTTTAAGCCGCTATCGCAGCATTAGCAGTGATAAAATCACGGCCCAAATCATGGGCAACCGCACTGTTGGTTAAACGACCTGCATGAACGTTCAAGCCTTCAAGCAGATAAGGATCATCTGCAAGAGCTTGTTTGTACCCTTTGTTTGCCAGCGCCATTGTGAACGGCAAAGTGGCATTGTTGAGTGCAAAGGTTGATGTCCGTGCAACACCGCCCGGCATATTGGCAACGCAGTAATGCACAACGCCATCAACATTGAAAGTTGGTTCCAGATGGGTTGTTGCTTTTGAAGTCTCGAAACAGCCGCCCTGATCAATGGCCACGTCAACAACGACAGAGCCATTTTTCATTCTCGCCAAATGAGACCGCTTCACAAGTTTTGGTGCCGCAGCACCTGGAATAAGTACCGCGCCGATCACGAGATCCGCTCTGGTTACATATTCATCAACAGTATCTGTGTTTGAATAGATTGTTTTGAGCTGCGGCCCGTACAAACCATCAAGTTCGCCAAGGCGGCCCAATGAATTATCCAGAACCGTCACATTAGCGCCCATGCCCATGGCCATGCGCGCCGCATTAATCCCAACGACACCGCCGCCAAGCACAACAACGTCAGCAGCCGGAACGCCCGGAACGCCGCCCAGCAACACACCTTCGCCGCCTTGACGCATTTCAAGACAATGCGCGCCAGCTTGGATCGACATGCGGCCTGCAACTTCACTCATTGGAGCGAGCAGCGGCAATCCACCACGTGGGCTTGTTACTGTTTCATATGCAATTGCTGTACATCCTGAATCAAGCAACGCTTTTGTTTGATCTGGATCTGGAGCCAAATGCAGATACGTGAACAACACTTGTCCTTCCCTCAGCATTTTACATTCGTTTGGTTGAGGCTCTTTAACTTTGACGATCATGTCAGCGTTGCTGAAGATTTCTTCCGCAGTGTCAATAATCTTCGCACCAGCACTAATGTAGTCGTCATTAGTCAGTCCTATTTTCAAACCGCCATCTTTTTGAACCATAACTTCATGGCCGTTCGAGACAGCTTCACGAACGGCACCTGGGGTCATGCCAATACGCGATTCAAGGGTTTTTATTTCTGCGGGAACACCAATTAACATAATACTTATCTCCTGAATATAAAGGGCCGGTTAGGCTATTTCGCCGAGAACCGTGCGAATGGTGTCAAAGATTTGGTCCACATGTTTTTTCTCTGCTATTAGCGGCGGAGAAAGGGCAATAATGTCGCCAGTTGTTCGAATAAGAAGGCCTTTTTCGTAGCATTTCAGGAAAGCATCAAACGCGCGCGCCGTCGGTTTTCCGGGGATTGGCGCAAGTTCAATCGCACCGATTAAGCCCAAATTCCGAAGATCGATTACATTTGGGCAATCCTTTAACGAATGAAGCCCATCTTCCCAATAAGGAGCTAGGTCATTTGCCCGCTCAAACAAGCCTTCTTCCCGATAAATATCCAAAGTTGCAAGACCAGCAGCGGCCGCAACTGGGTGGCCTGAATATGTAAAGCCATGGAAAAGCTCAATGGTGTTCTCTGGGGCGTCCATAAATGTGTCGTAGATGTCTTTGGAGCTAACCACTGCACCCATAGGGATCGCGCCACTTGTTAGACCTTTTGCCAGTGTAATCATGTCCGGCTGTACGCCAAAATAGTCTGTGGCAAATGCAGATCCAAGACGACCGAAACCTGTGATCACTTCATCAAAAATCAACAAAATCCCATGCTTGTCGCAAATTTTGCGAAGACGCTGCAAATACCCTTTTGGCGGTAGAATTACGCCAGTTGATCCGGCAACAGGTTCAACAATCACCGCAGCGATAGTTGACGCATCATGCAAAGTAACAATGCGTTCCAGCTCATCTGCAAGCTCAGTTCCGTATTCCGGGATCCCGCGCGAGAATGAATTCTGTTCTGGTAAATGAGTATGGGGCATATGGTCGACACCGGCGAGCAGGGTGCCAAAATGTTTGCGGTTTGAGACAATACCGCCCACTGAAATGCCGCCAAATCCTACGCCGTGGTAGCCCCGTTCCCGTCCGATAAGCCGTGTTCTGGAACCTTCTCCGCGGGCCCGGTGATAGGCAAGGGCAATTTTAAGGGCTGTATCAACACTTTCTGACCCAGAATTTGTGAAGAAAACATGATCCAAACCGTTTGGCATCATCGCAGATAAACGCGCGGCCAACTCAAAGGCTTTTGGGTGTCCCATTTGGAAGGCCGGTGCGTAATCCATCTCGCCGATTTGCTTGCTTACGGCTTCAACGATTTGCGGGCGTCCGTGGCCTGCGTTACAACACCACAATCCTGCAGTGCCATCTAGGATTTGTTGACCTTCAGCATTGGTGTAATGCATGTCTTTGGCACTCACCAACATCCGAGGGTTGGACTTAAATTGACGGTTTGCCGTGAACGGCATCCAGAACGCATCCAGATTATTTGCAGCAGAATTAGACATTTTTGCCTCCCGGTTAAACTTGTTGAAAGGACGTTATCAAGTTAAGGAAACTAGACAAGCAGAAAAATTACACCTTATTTTCTGCGATTTACGCTTTCATTCACTGTTTACTGTGTTTAAAATTCTAAACAATTATTTTGAATCAAGAGTATTTAATTATGGATATAGATGTCGGCGCTCGCCTTAGTGCTCTTCGGGCTCAACACGGTTTTTCCCAACGGGAACTCGCCAAGCGCGCTGGGGTCACCAACGGAACTATTTCCATGATCGAACAGAACCGGACCAGTCCGTCTATTGGGTCCCTTAAAAAAGTGCTCGATGGATTTCCAATTGCCTTGGCAGATTTCTTTGCCAATGACTTTTCGTCAAGACGGAAAATATTCTTTGATGAAGCTGACCTCACACGTATTTCAGAAGGTAAAATTCAATACAAGCAGATCGGACGAGACTTAACGGGAAAGTCATTACAAGTCTTGCATGAAACCTACAATCCCGGCGCAGATACAGGTCGCAATATGCTCGTGCATCAGGGCGAGGAAGCGGGTGTTCTCGTCCAAGGTAAATTAGAAGTGACGGTGGGGGCGGAACGTCGTGTTTTAAATGTAGGGGATGCCTTTTATTTTGAAAGCCATCAACCCCACCGTTTTCGCTGCATTGGAAATGTAGCTGCTATAGTTGTCTCCGCCTGTACACCGCCAAGTTTCTAAGGGCGGTGGTTAACACCAATGGCATCTTCTACTGAATTGAAACCGTTCTTGGCAAGCAGTGCCGCAAGACCGATCGCCATTTTATGCGCCAGATAAGGCCCTTCATAAACCATGGCAGAATAAAACTGTACCAACGATGCGCCAGCCTTGATCCGCTCAAACGCGTCTTCAGCGGATGCTATTCCGCCAACACCCACCAACGGAATTTTACCGCCTGTAAGCGCGTACATTTCAGAAATTAACTTCAATGATAGCGGTTTCAGTGGTGCACCGCTAAGGCCACCCATTTCATCTATTTGCTTAGATTTTAAGCTATCGGGGCGAGTGATCGTTGTATTGCTAATGATCAGTCCATCAAGATTGGTAGATAAGGAGACTTCCGCAATATCGCTTTTATCTTCATCGGTAAGATCAGGCGCAATTTTCAAAAGAAGCGGGATATTACGTTTTTCTTCGTCGTCTAAATTTGCCCGTGCCTCCATGACCCGGCCCAACAACTCTTCAAGTTCACCCTTGCCCTGTAATGCCCGAAGTCCCGGGGTGTTTGGCGATGAGATATTCACCGTGATGTAATCCGCAAGTGGCGCAAGGGCCTGAAGTCCCGTTACATAATCTGCAATCCGATCTTCGCTATCTTTATTGGCACCAAGATTGGCTCCAACAATGCCCGTACGTCTTGGTGCATTGAAATTATTTACAGCAGCGTCTAACCCCTTATTATTGAAGCCCAAGCGGTTGATAACCGCGGCATCTTTTTTAAGGCGGAAAACTCTTGGTTTTGGATTACCCATTTGCGGCTTTGGGGTAACACTCCCCGCCTCAACAAAACCAAATCCAAGCCCCAGCAGTGCGTCTAAAACATCACCGTTTTTATCATACCCAGCAGATAGTCCGATGGGGTTTGGAAACGATAACCCAAATCGCTTAATTGCAAGCGATGGGCTGACATCTGCAGATTTAAGGGGCATAAAGCCGCTTTTGAGACCAATTAATGACAGAGTGTGTGCTTTTTCTGGGTCGATCAAGAACAGCGCCGGTGATACCGCTTTATAAAAACCACCCATCAAATTTCATCCAGTTTCGGAAAAATGTGAAGACCGTCAGTTCCTAAAGGCAGCGGGACAACTCTCGCAACCCATTCCGGTTTCAAATCTTCATATAGATGCGGAAACAGAATACCACCCCGTGCTGGTTCCCAAACGAGCTTGTCAGTCAACCGTTCTGAATCAATAATCAAAAGCAGCAAGTTTTCTTCACCGGCTCGATGCTTTGCTGCACTGCCTTCAATGGTTTCAGATGTAGACATGTGGATATATCCATCGGCTTGATCCATGGGAGTTCCGGGATAAGAGCCCTTTTTCACAGCGTCCGCCCATGCGTCTTTATCTGCCATATGATATATTGCGGTCATGTCACCCTCACCTGTCCTTGAATTTCCCGAGAACTTACCTGAATTGCACCCAATTGAACAGCCTTGAACACGGAGACGTTCAATCATAATCTCACTGATGTTTGACTTGCCTTGCACTGCCAGCGATATATCTGATAAGTGGGTAGACAAGTATTTTCATTTGTAACAATCAGGAAGTCAGCATCATGGCAGGTGTCTATTTTTATAATGGTGAATGGTACGACGAAAACCCTCGTTTAATTGGACCAGGGGATCACGCGTTTTGGATGTCTTCATCCGTTTTTGATGGTGCCCGTTCTTATCAAGGAATGGCACCGGATCTTGATCTTCACTGCGAGCGTCTTGGACGGTCCGCACTGGCGCTCGGGATGACGCCAACGCTTGAAAGCGGTGAAATTCTGGAGCTGTGTAAAACGGCAATCAAAAAACTACCTAAAGAATCTGAACTTTATATTCGCCCCATGTACTTTGCCCGCGGCGGCTTCATCGACCCTGATCCAGATAGCACTGACTTCGTACTAGCCGTCTATGATAGCCCTATGCCAGACGCCGGCGGATTTTCGGCTCATTTCTCAGAGCTGCGGAGGCCCGCAAGTGATATGGCACCAACAAACGCAAAAGCATCCTGCCTATATCCAAATTCTGGACGCGCCATTGCAGAAGCCCGGAAATTGGGCTTCGATAACGCCATTATGTTAGATGCAAATAATAATATAGCGGAGTTTGCCACATCGAACATCTGGACTGTTAAAGACGGCGTTGCATTCACACCAGCGCCAACAGGATGCTTCCTTGCAGGTATCACCCGTTCCCGAGTGATGAGCCTCGCCGAAGCAGCAGGTATTGAAGTTTCGGAAACTTACATGAGCGTCCAAGATATCATGGATGCGGATGAAGTTTTCAATAGCGGCAACTTCGGTAAAGTTATGCCAGTAACCCGCGTAGAGCAAAAAGAACTCCAACCCGGTCCTGTCGCTGCCAAGCTTAGAGAAATGTACATGGACTTTTCGAAATCCAGCCAAATTTTCTAACAATTCCTCGTCAAAAGAGCTCTTATTTCAAGAGCTCTTTTGATTTTGGGCGGCCTCAGCCCAGATCACATCTTTCACGCCGATTAGCTTTGCAAACCGAAAGAGCTCCGCGTCTAGCTTTTCTTTGCGGCTGTCGTTCCATTTCACACCAGGTTCTTGCCAAAGTTTTTCAACCCGCAAATATCCCGCTTTTCGGTCCGCCTTAATTTCAATACGGCCAACAAAACGCTCGCCTTCCAAAATTGGGTAGACATAATACCCCCATTTTCTTTTTGCAGCCGGGACAAATATCTCGATTTTATAGTCAAACCCAAACAGCCGTAGAAGCCGTATCCGGTCTCGAATTGCGGGATCAAACGGATTTATAATCCTCAAACGTGATGTCACTGCTGATAAGGCCTCTAGCCGTTCCGCCATATCAGCGGGAGCGAGGGCTTCAATCCAGCTTCCGTCTGCATTTTGGATTTCAACATCCATCAATTCCTGAGAACTTCGCGCTGCCCAGCTTTTAACTTCTTTCATATCTGCGGCGTCCCAAAACCTCTGGATCTCACCGATGGAGGCAAAACCAAGACGATCAATTGCCGCCGAACACAGCCAATTAATTTGATCCATGTCTGAATGATTTTGCGCATAAATATCTTCAGGCACCACACGCTCCGTCAGATCATAGAATTTTTTGAAATTCTCTCTGTGTGATGTGGCGAGGCCGCCTGAATACCACATATGATCAAGGGCGAGTTTATGGGGCGGACGGGCCCACATTTTCTTCGTCCCCGTGATCTTGGTGTCAAATGCGTGTGTGGACAGCGGGCCTTCTTCAGTAATGCGGGCCATTACATTTTCCCGAATATCGCTTCGCTGACCATCTTTGTAGTAGTTTGACTTATTGAGCCGCTTCTCCATGCGTTTAAATTGACGACGCCACATAGGATAAAACTCCATGGGCAGGATCGAGGCATCATGAGTGAAATGTTCAAACAAAAGCCTGTCTTTTGCATAAAGATCGCCCAGCATCGGCTCTCGGTAATTTTGATTGCGGCTCCATAAAATATGATGGTGCGCCCGCGTCACATTGCGAATTGTATCGATCTGTACAAAACCAAGGTTTTTTATTACGCTTAAAAGATCCAACGCGCCCGTTGGTGTTTGGGCAAGCCCATGGGAGTTCAGCCATAGCTTGCGTGCCTGGCGGTTTTCAATTTTTAAAGTCATGCGCAAAGACTAAAAGCAGATTAACCACTTCGCAAGACAGTTCCGTGTAATGACCGCCACAAATAATAAACCCCGCCGCAAGGCAGGGTTTATTACTGTTGATTTATGTAGAGTTTGTTTTATTCGGCAGCTAAATCGTCACCTGCCAACACCCTGTCGATGAGAACAATTGTCTCGTTCACGCCGTACAGAGCAATAAATGTCCCCATTCGCGGACCTTGCGATTGTCCCAGCAGCGTCTCATACAATGCCTTGAACCAATCCCGTAGATTTTCAAAATTGTTATCATTTCCCACTTGGAAAACCATATTCTGAATATCGCTCGTTTCAGCATTTTCATCGGCTGTTTTCAGCAATTCAACAAGCTGCTTCATTGCGGTCGCTTCTTGATCGTTGGGCAACCTGTAGTTTTTCGCAGGTTTTACAAAATCATGGTAATAGCTAATCGCATAGCCAACGAGCTTGTCTAGTCCCGGATGGTCTTCTGGTGTCGCGCCATCAGCATAGCGCGTGATGAAGGACCATAAGACTGATGGATCTTGAGCATTTGCCACGGCCGCCAAGTTTAGAAGCATCCCAAATGAAATTGGCATATTGGCTTCTGGTGGGTTGCCATTGTGAAGATGCCAAACAGGATTGCCGAACTGCTGTTTGGGCTCCAACGTCGGATATTTGGACAAGAACGTGTAATATTCGTCTACAGCCTTTGGAATAACATCAAAATGCAGCCGTTTGGCTTTTTTCGGGTTCTGATACATGTACAAAGACAGGCTTTCAGGTGACGCATATGTCAGCCATTCCTCGATGGTAATACCATTGCCTTTGGATTTAGAGATTTTCTTACCGTCCTGATCAAGGAACAATTCGTAGTTGAACCCTTCTGGTGGCTTCTTTCCCAGAATACGAACGATTTTGCTCGACAATGTTACACTATCGATCAGATCTTTACCCGCCATCTCATAATCAACTTCCAGCGCATGCCAACGCATGGCCCAGTCAACTTTCCACTGCAATTTACAATGACCACCGGTTACGGGAAGAGTTACCTCTTCACCGGTTTCAGGGTCTTTATAAGTAATGGTTGCAGCGTCGACATCGCGGGCAATGATCGGAACCTGCAGTACTTTACCCGTACGCGGACAGATGGGCAGGAACGGCGAATAGGTCGCCTGACGTTCTGGGCCCAATGTTGGCAAAATAACGTTGATCACTTGATCATATTTCTGCAAAACCAGTTTCAGGGTTTCGTCAAACTCGCCCGATTTATACGCTTCCGTAGAAGATTTAAATTCGTACTTAAAGCCGAACTGGTCCAGAAATGCCACCAGACGCGCATTGTTATGCGCACCAAAACTGTCATGAGTGCCAAATGGATCGGGGACATCGGTTAGAGGTTTATCTAGATTTGCCGTCAGCAATTCTGCATTTGGAATATTTTCAGGGACTTTCCGAAGTCCATCCATATCGTCAGAAAAAGCAATCAGGCGTGCCGGAATATCCGACAGAAGTGAAAATGCATGCATGACCCATGAGGTCCGCGCAACTTCACCAAATGTTCCAAGATGCGGCAGGCCAGAAGGACCATAGCCTGTTTCGAACAGAACATACCCTTTTGCTGGCACCTCTTTCGCATAGCGATCCGCAAGTTTCTTCGCCTCAGCAAACGCCCAGGAGTTACTTGACAATGCGACTTCAGCATCCGTTGACATTATTTTACTCTCCATATTTGTGATCGGCGGAATTTAGGCGTACAAAGTGATTGCGTCAACGATAGGAAACGATTTTAAATCACTGATATGTTAGAAAACCAACCAGAACAGGAAATTTCCAGCCTCGGCGGAGAAATAAGATTGCCCGATGCGCCGGTTTTGGTTGTCACGGGCGATAGAACTGTCTGGTTATCTTCTGACGGCGAGATTAACGAAGAATCAATTGAAGTCGCCCGGATAAAAGTAAACCAGGCTCCTGTGCTTCTTGTTCACAGATTATCTGTCGCAAGGAAACTTGGGATCAATCCTTTTAC
>Ga0209826_1000275_pt1 | contig 37516 bp, 40 predicted proteins | sample GOMGulsemesocosm_5_FD_184637 | JGI IMG/M metagenome (GOLD analysis project Ga0209826, IMG submission 184637) | Methane-oxidizing microbial communities from mesocosms in the Gulf of Mexico - GOM15C Gulf of Mexico (SPAdes) (version 2) | ecosystem: Environmental > Aquatic > Marine > Cold seeps...
ATTGACCCATCGTGACCGCTCAGAGTACAAAACCCGTTCCAGCGTGAAGGCCGTGTGCAAATCGGTCACGATCCCCGGAATGACCGGTCACGTTCACCGGAATACGCAAGCACCGTGCAACGAGAATCTGATGTGCGGAGATACGGTAGTGGATCTAATAAGAAAAATTGAAGCACTGTTGCATGGCCCGGGCGAGCCTATGTCTGGGAGTGCGATGACAAATGATGAGGCGCTGGAGTATGGCCGTGCGACCTTCAACGGCACTCCCTTCTGCCTGGTTCGTAATTGGATTTGGGTAGACCTGGATGGGCCAGAAGAGCAGCGAGATTATCTGGCTACTATGCAGCTACAGCCCGCTATTCTGTTTGCCCACACGGTTGTGTACGACTCGTTGCGACGCTGGGACGTTGGTGATTTTGTGCGGACGACGGCGCTGCATGCGTTCACCGATGAACTCGTGTTTCGCACGTTGAATACCAACTACGTCCTGTTGGGGGATGGTCTCCGGAAGCTTGCACACCCACAAACCATTGCGATGATTACTGGATAAAGCGACTTTTTACCGTCAGAACCTTTGATTCAGCTTGATTTTACATCTGTAAAATCAAGCTGAATTGCCGAATCAAGACCTGTCTCGTGGACCCTGGGAAACAGGGCGTGTGCAGCATCATCGAGGGTCGCCTCAGTGCGACTCTCTTCTTTGGTTTTAATCGGCATCAGCCTGCACGAGCCGTTGGTGAAGACACGTCGCTGGTCAGCGCATGTTGAAGACGCGGCGCGATATGTTTGGCGCAGCGACCGTCGACCAGCTCATTAGGGGCATACACCGGAGTCATTTCACAAGATGCAGCGCCTGAACGCACCAGCACTGCTTCATCGGCGCAGGCGTTGCAAAGGACAAGTCCCGCAAGGTGAGCGCATTCGGCACAGACGACGATATGCTCGATCGGATCGTGATCGTGCGTATGCGAAACCTCAATGTGTGTAGCGTGATGATCCCAACAGTGGGCACAGCGTATGGTGCCGGCTGATTCGTATTCAGCCGAAGTAATGCGGGTAGCCATGATTGACCCTTCCTCTAAAAAAAGATGTCGAGCGTCTTTTTGAAGCGGCGGGGCTTACCGGAGCCTATGTCGGAACTCGCTGAGCTCTGGACCGTACGCGAAGATAGGTATTCGGTTGCCAGCGATCTCAGCAGTTTTACTGAGGCTCATGAAGGTGAGGGCGGCTTTTTGGAGGCTATTGATGGCAATGGCTGCTGAAAGGCGATGCGCAAAGCTTGTGAAAATCGATATCCCTCTACGCGACAACGCGCGAAGGGTCTTCACTGCTTTGGCGTCAGACAGTCCTCTATCTGCGATTACGGTCATCGCGTAATCCAGGTAGCTTTCCTTAAGCTCGTCCTCGATATTGACTGGGAGGAGTGTGTGGCTGCGGCCTTTGAGTTCTAGAGGGTTGTCGGCCTCTACTAAAGCGTGCGCTTCGTCGATCAGTCGACTGATCCTGTCCTCTTGAATATGCGCTTCGAGCAGCGCAATCTCGCGAGCTATCTCCTTTTCGCCCCAGGACTCAGCCGGAGAAGCCTGTGCGCTCTCCTCTTTGGCTGTTATGTTGGGTTTAGGGCAGTTCATGGTTATTTCTACCTACGGTAGGTGATGTCGCAGCTGATGCTGCCGCCTCCAATATATGCATCAGAGATCGGCCAGTTCAACCTCTTTTTCTTTGAATAGTCCCAGTTTTCTTGGTTTGTCCGGGCTTGGCTAGAGGTGGGGGGGCACGATTCGGCCCAATGCGCTCACCCTGAAGCCATAGCTGGAAACGCTTTTAGATCCCAATGAGTTTGACATGTTACGGCTGACAAGCCCGAGCTCAGCAGGTCAGCCTAGTGATTTGCTTGTTTAGCCAGTACGAGCATCCCGAGCAATGCGGACTGCTTGCCAGCGTGCTGTTCCAATGCATCGTCCAGCAGCGTCTCCATATCTCGCTTGACAAGCCGGAGTGAACCCACTGCGATGGCGGCGGCGAACTCTAGTGCTGCGTCGCCGAAGTCCTTGTCCCAGCGTGCGAACACTTTCACCAATAGTTCTTTCATCACCTTGCTGAGCTCCGGGCTGGATGAATAGTCCAACTCAGCCGGATGACATGCTCTCAGCATGCACGCCTGCAAGATGGCGTCGTTGAACCTGAGGAAGCACTCTGGAGCCAGTACGACCGATTCGTAACCGTTTGGGCAGAGCCGTCTCTCGTGGTCTCTGTGCTCTCGGGCGCTTTGGAGCACGGCGGAGATGGTGAGGTACACCATGCTGGGCTCAACCTTGGCGTAGTGCTTGGCAATGTCGGTTTTGTCTCCGAAAAAGAGAAAGCCTTCCGATAGGCAGAGCTTGTTGCCTCGCGGCGAAAGCAAAAATCCATCAAACGCTTCCAAAGCTGAGTTTCCAGCCGACTCAAGAGAGGGCAGTATGTTGGAGGTGTCCTGCAGGCGCCCAAGTTCTAGCTCATGGAGGCCTTGATTCGAATGCCTCTGATAGGCCGTGATCAAGCGATGCCAGGAGTTGTCGTCGGAGTCTTCGCCGAGAGGAAGCTGGATCCAGTTGGAGAAACCGTACTCTCTGGGCGTGGAGTTTCTAACCAGGAACATCCGTAACTGACTCCATGACTCGTTCGTCTGAGGGATGCCAATCGGGGAGAGGAAATGCCTCGGGATGTCCGCCTTGATGTATGAGCGCAGGTCGCGACTGATTTCGCGAAGAACGCCACCATCCCTCGCGACCGTGGAGACGACCACTACGCCAGTGGCATCCTTGCAGTTCTTTTCTTCCAATTTACTGTAAGGAATTACTTTCACCGATGACTTAGTGGCCAATCGGGTGCGCAGGCGCTTCACGACGATTCTTGCCAGAGCCTTGGAGGCATCATCATCGGCATGGATTACGTGACTGACTGTCAGAGGGAAAGACCAGTCAATTTCTGCGTAGAGCCAGTTCAAAAACTCTCTCTGCCTCAGCACCTTGGTAACGTTTAGCTGCAGCAGCTTCGTCTTGTTTTCGACAGGGGTGTTGAAGGGGTGGATCGAGAAACCAAAGTACTCATGGAACTCAGCTAGGGCTTTCGGGTGGTGTGGCCCTCCGATAACGACTGGTCGAGGAGGTTTCGCCTTGGACGAGAAATTCTCCCCAATGATCTCGATCAGGGTACCGTCACTGACTTTTAAATCAGGGAAGGTTACTCCCATACTGTCAAGCGCGACCATCACGTCGCCGTCTCGTCCCTGCGACGTTACATCGACGATGGTGGCGATCCGTTGTGGATCCCAGACCGTGCTAGCCATCTTTGCTGCCATGCTGCCGGACGTGGAGGCCGAGACAATGCAGAAGTAGGGTTGGGATGGTGGATTGATTTTTTCCAGCTCATCATAAGAGTGAAAGCTGACGATTTCTGCCTCGGAGCCACACAGGGACAGAGCGCACTTTACATAGGCATAGATGCCCATTGTGTCGATGAAGACCTTGTTGCTGCTTTTTAGGGCCTCCCCATGGCATAGAGCAATCAGGTACGCGACGACATACAGTTCTGCCTCGCCAGAGGCGATTTCCCTTGCTTGGATGAATACCTTATTTCGTCTTTGGGAAGGGTGCCCGAACACATGCCCAGATGGGGCTTGGTGGACGGCATTGTTTTTCTCGATGAGGCTGTGAACGCCACGGCTCATGAGATGCTTCAGCTCAAGCTCGTAAGGGGCGGTTTTTTTTTCGAGTGCATGGTATTGGAACTTTGCGCCATCCCATTCGACGAATGTGTACTGCTTCACGAAGTCGATGCCAGCCTTCATGCCGCGCTGGATCATAGTTTTCAGATGCGGATTGGCCGGATCCCAGGCTGCCTTGAAGGTGCTGCTTTGCTCAGTAGAGCCTACGATGTAAACGCAATCCGGAAGACTGGCATCACCCTTCAGGGCTTTCTCCACATCCGTATACACATTCCCTTCGGTCAGTTGGCAGGATTTGTAACAGAGTACCAAGACTTCAATGCTGCCTTGCGAGGGGCAGTGCTTCAGGTGCCGCCAGGAGTAGAAGCGTTCCATCACTGAGCCCTCAGCGGTACGAGAATAGAGATAACCGCACCTTGAACAGGCGAAAGGCTGGTTCCAGTCCAGTCATTGAAAGCAAAGAGGTCTCGGTTATCGCCAGGCACGAACGCATTGAACATCGACAGCCTTCCCGTGCGGATTCTCATTAGTCCGCCTATCTGCCTCAGCTCTTGTAAGACCGAAGGTAAACCCTCACCTGCCGCCGTCTGGGATTTCGAAGTCGATTTGTGTCGGAGGCATTGGAGAAGGGCCTTCCGCTCATCGTTGAGTGACATTTCCTGCACCAACTTGCCGGTGTAGCGGCTGACCAAGCCCGGCCCTGAGTCAAAATAGCTGACCTCGAATGCCCGAAGGCTTTTGAGTCCTGTGACCGTTCTAGCAGCTTCATCATCCCAGTAGTTTTTGAGGTCGGGATGGCCGGTAAAGTCTTTGAGGTGAATCGAGTCATAAAACCGTGTCCATCCCACCATCATGCCTTCAACATGCGAGAGATATGGCCTGCCGGCATGGTCTTTGACGGCATGGTCTTGAGTATTTTGGATCAGCTCCGCAGAGAACAAGGCAAGAGCGTCGACTAACGATTCAGGCACTCCAGCCCTGCTTTGCTTCGTTGCACGGTCAACCAGCTTCCGCATCACGGGGGCCATGTCGTCCTTCTCTTTGGCCTTGCCTCGTGAAGCGAACAGCGGCTTCAAGTATTGAATTTTGGAGCCTCCGACACACAAGAGATCGATACAGCGCCCTTTCACGACCTGGTCAAAGTCTTGTGCGTCCATCGCTTTCATCCGTTCGGCAGCGAAGGCCAGAACATCTCGGCGGTCGATTTCCTTGTCCCCAAGGCGTATCCCCTTGCAGAGCCGGACACCTGCGATGCCAGGTGAGTAATCACAAACGGCCTGCTGAGCGTTTAGCTCTGGAGTGTTCGGATGAAGTTCCAGGTAACCATTTTCGAGTCGCTGCCGAGCAAGCGTAGCGACCATCTGCAGGCGTGACGCATCATGCATTGGGCTATGGCGAGCCTCGAGCGACTCTGTGGAAAAGCGAAAGATTGTATCGCTGTCGGAGGACTCGATTTGAGAGATGACCTCCTCGATCTCAAGTAGTGTTCGACACTTACCCACATTCTTAACAGTTGACAAACCATCACCTCAAAATCGTGGGGTTACTTGTGCGTAGAGCAGCTTGCCAACAGCTTTTTGATTTGGGGCTCGGGCTTCCAATAATTGGGGCCCTTGAGAAACTTGCCATTCTCATCGTAGATAGGGTTGCCATCGGCTCCAAGCTTGCTCTCATTACTGTCCATGATTAGATCTAGAACGGCCTCAAGAGGGATACCGTACTTCATGGCCTCGGAGCGGCAGTACACCATAACGTCGCCAAGAAGGTCTGCAATCGCGACTTGAACATCGATGGCCTCGTCCCCCCGGCGAATCTGCTCAGCAATGTCATCGATCTCGGCGACCTCATCGAGCAGCGTCCGCTTGAATTTCAGAAGACGATCCTCCGCATCCGGGAAGAGATGCGGGGTCTCATGAATGGGCAGCTTGTACATCTCATTCATTGCCTGAATGCGGTCGCGAAAACTTTTGCTCATTGATCCATCTCCGTTGGTGAGGCTTTAGCAGCAGACACTATGCTTCTTTTTCACGACTAATCAATTCAGAAGTCAAATAGCACAATAGCAGCTTGAAGGGTTGAATCGCCACGGTTCTCCTAGATATGGGATGGCCGCTTATGGCTGGGGCCTGCATGTTGCGACAGGCGCCTTCCGGCCGATTCTGTTGAAAAACTCGGTTCAACGCGAGTAACGACCTGTTCAGCAATTGCCGCCTGAGCGGTTATCGCGGCATCGAGTGACCTTCCGGTGCTTCGCTGAGCTCTTTTGCCCAGGTTTGAGGGTTAATTCGAGGGTTTGTGCAGCAAGTGGACGCACCTATCCTGTATGCGGTGGGCCCTGAGGCAATAGCTTCGCCATACGCCGCAGGTTCTGTACCAATGCAGCCATCGTGAATTCATCGGTAGCACCGCTCAGGCCTCGAAGCCGTAAACGATCAAGCTTCATGATGCGTTTGAGATGGGCGAAAAGCATCTCAACCTTCTTTCGCTCGCAGCGCGAGACGATGTACTGCGGCGTGTTACTTACGCGTCGAGCCACATCGCGGGCGGCCTCATGGATGCTGCGTGCGATCTTTCTGGTCGGTGTGTTGGGGCAGCACTTTGACTTCAGAGAGCATGTGCCGCAGTCACCTCGACTGGAGCGATAGATGATGGTGTTGGCCTTGGTCACCTTCGACCGTTGTTGACTAAAGGTACGCCATCCGTTTCGAAGCGGCTTGTCTGCAGGGCAGCGATATTCATCGGCCTCCTGGTGCCACTGGAAGTCGCTACTGGAGAAGCTGTCATCTTTACGCTCGGTTTTATCCCAGACAGGCACATGCGGCTCGATGTTCTTTTCTTCCACCATCCAAGCCGACATCGGAGCAGTGCCATAGGCTGTATCGCCGATAAGACGTGCAGGTGTCAGATCGAACTGCGCTTCAACCCGATCAATCATTGTTCTGGTTGAGTCGACTTCGGCGGTTCTATGCGCCGGCGTTGCTTCCACGTCGACGATCACGCCGTGCTCTGTATCGATCAAGTAGTTCGTCGAATAGGCAAAAAAGGCAGGGCCACCGGGTGCTGCAGTCCATCGTGATTGAGGATCAGAAAGAGACACTTTCTTGGGCAAAGTTTCAGCGAGCGCTTCGTCATCAAGCGCTTCCAAGTACTCGCGTACTGCTCGGCCGCTAAGTGCCGGGTTGCTCCAGTCGACTTCATCCCTTGCGACACCACGTTGTTTGCTGGCGTCTGCTTTAATGACGCTGGCGTCGACAGCGAAACCCTCTCCCTTTACCAGTCCGGCCGCCATGCAGCGCCGCAGCACCTCATTGAACAGCCAACGAAATAGGTCGCTGTCACGGAAGCGGCCATGGCGATTTTTAGAAAAGGTCGAGTGATTGGGTACTGCGTCCTCCAAGCCCAATCGGCAGAACCAGCGATAGGCCAGGTTCAAATGCACCTCTCCGCACAGTCTGCGCTCGGAACGAATGCCGTAGCAGTAGCCGACGACGAGCATCCGCACCATCAGCTCAGGATCAACCGAGGGCCGCCCAATGGGGCTATAGAAGTCCGCGAGGTAGGAGCGTAGATCCGAGAGATCCAGGCACTGGTCGATGCTGCGTAGGAGGTGCTGAGCTGGGACGTGGTCTTCTAGGTTGAACGAGTAGAACAACCGATGCTGTCCTCCCGGTAACTGCCCCATCATGCTGCTCACTCCCGCATTGGCTGATGGCTCAATTTTGCCAACGGCATGAGATCGCAGCTACTTTTTCAACAGAATCGGCCAGAAGCAGACAGTGCGCACTGCTGTGTCTACCCGACGGTGCGGGCAGCTCAGTATCTGAACCGCGGCCGCGTTCGAAAGAGGCGGTCTGATAGGGTCGAAAGGTATTAGAACAGTGCAGGCGGCGACTTCCTCCCGGCCCTCCGTGGAGTGGCTTCTTGTTTTTTAACCTCATTTGAGGGATGATAACCGGAAGTCACCGTTGCGCTAGGAGTCATCGGATGCAGCCTTGCCAGGTATTCAGCGATCAGTATGAAATCGTCGCCCGTCTTGAACAGTTGAGTCTGGAGCGCGAGCCACTGCGCGAGGCCGTCAATCAAGCTCACCTGCAGCGGGTTCGCCTAACTCCTAACCATCCCAGCATTTTCCCCGGCCTTGAAATGTGGGGCTGGTTGGTAGGCGCGGTGCGCGATCAGTTGCGCCCACTAGGGTGGGTCGCGCATGAACAGTCGAACTATCCTCTTACCGTTCACTCGGAGCTCAATCTCGCAATTGCTGTTGCATCAGGAGACAGCTATGTTGGGAATCTGTTGGGGATGCCGAGTAGCCGATCCCGGAAGGGCAAAAATACTGTTGATGCTGTTGAACGGAATTGCCAGTTCGACATGTTTGCTGACTTGCTACCCGACCCAGAGGAGCTGCCTGAAGCAGGCCCTCATGAGACCTGGATCCTACTCCACCACGCCGACACGCTGAAGAAGGAAATCCGCATCGAGCTTTCGCGCCCGGCGGGAATGGGGAAAGGCGGCAAGATCAATTTCTGGTCTGAACGTATCATGCTTGGCACTCTTGCTCTTGATGATGACCTCTTTGAGGTTACCCCTCCAAGCGGTCCGGATATCGACATCGAAATTCGCCGTAAAAGCCTGTGACAGATCATGTTTAACCCACAACGATTTGCGCTCGCCCGTCGCCGGCGAGGTATGAAAAAGCGTGAGCTTGCCGCTCATATAGGAGTAACGGAGCGATCAGTCTCCGGCTACGAGAGTGGCACGCAGGAGCCTGAGCCTGGGACCCTGACAAAAATCGCTAAAACGCTTCGGTTCCCCGAAGCGTTTTTCTTTGGTGATGATCCTGAAGTGCCAACGCCGGATGTTGCTAGCTTTCGGTCGCTCTCAAAGATGACTGCCGGTCTTAGGGATTCAGCTCTAGGTGCAGGCGCAATTGCACTCCTGCTGAATGACTGGATCGAGCAACGTTTTGATTTGCCAGAGCCAGATCTTCCGGACCTGGGGTCCGAGCGCGCTGCAATGGTAAATTGTGAGGCGATGGAGAAGCTAGAACAGGCGGCGCCAGAGGCCGCAGCGGAGATGCTGCGGGCACACTGGGGCTTAGGTGAGCAGCCAATCAAGAACATGATTGCGCTTCTTGAGGCGAAAGGCGTTCGTGTCTACTCACTTGCGATTGATGCGAAGGAGGTCGACGCGTTCTCGATGTGGAGCGGAGGCCGTCCCTTTATGTTCTTGAATACCTTCAAGTCGGCCGAGCGTTGCCGCTTTGACGCGGCTCATGAATTAGGCCACTTGGTTATGCACCAGCATGCCCATCCCCATGGACCTGATTTAGAACGTGAGGCGAATGCCTTTGCGTCGGCTTTTTTGATGCCGCGTGCGAGTGTTCTGGCGATGGCTCCACGCTCAATCACCATCAAAAGCCTCATCAAATATAAGAAGCTCTGGTCCGTTTCTGTCGCCGCGTTAAATTATCGGCTTCATAGCCTGGGACTTTCCACGGAGTGGGCGTACCGAACACTGTGTATTCAGATTGCCCAAGAGGGCTATCGCACCGAGGAGCCAGAATCTATTGCTCATGAGCGGTCAGTGGTTCTGGAGAAGATTTTCGCCGCGCTACGAGCCGACGGAGTTGGGAAGGCTGGCGTCGCGGGGGAACTGGCAATCAGTCCCGAGGAGATCAATGAATTGACGTTCGGATTGATGTTGAACGTGTTGAAGGGGCAAAGCGCTAACCGCTCAGGCTCTGGCGGAAAATCAGTTGCTCATCTTCGTTTGATCAAGGGCTGAACTGCTTATTTTGATCGGTGCTGTTTGTCTCCAGCTCGATCTCAGTGAGCGACCAGTTCATCGCTACAGATCTGGGATCTGTGGGTGTCTTGCTAAGCACAAGGCACCGGACACTGCCGACGTAGCCTCCGCTCTACCAGACTGTACTTTCTTTAGCAGTTCTAGTAGCAACTAATTTTAGGCTTCCAACCATGGCAGATCGAAAACACATTCCTGCGGCGACAAAACTTCGGCTGTTTTCGGAGGCAGCAGGTCATTGCCAAAATTCTGACTGCCTCCAGCCTCTTTTTCCCGCTGAAATGGGCGGAGACAAGCATATTGCCGAAATGGCTCATGTGATTCCGCACGGAGAAACTGGACCACGCCACGAGGACAGACCCGCCGGAGAGTTCGAGGCTGACTCCTTTGAAAACCTAATTCTGTTGTGTCCGACATGCCATACGATCATCGACAAGGATCCTGCTGGATACAGCAGGGCCACTTTGCTGGACTGGAAAGGCAACCATCTCGCTGCTTTGGCACTCAAGCAAGGAGTCCGAACCCACGATGAGCGAGACCAAGTGAGAGTCGCTGTGGTCGCAGCCATGGCCGAGAATAAGGCCGTCTGGCAGGAGTTAGCTCCTTCTGATGGATCAAGCTTCGTCCTCGACCCAGAATCTGAAGCAGCTAAGACGTGGGAGCAAAGGATGCGAGGAGTCATTCTCCCCAATCATTTCCGAATTCAAGCCATCATCAAGGCAAACCTGCATCATCTGACGGGAGCTGAGCAGGAGACATTCGCCCGATACCTGGAACATGTTCGGGGGCTCTCAGAACGTCACGTGTGTGGTGTCGCTGGCAGCGCTATTCGCTATCCCGAAGAAATGGATGGAATCCTCACATGAGTTGGCAAGTGAATTACGCTTTAGAAAACTTCCAACAAAATCGCAAAGTTACGTCGGCCCAGCATATTCGTGGTGACGCTATTAAGCTTACCATTCAGGAGCAGCCCGACGTAATTGCAGCCATCTCGGCCGCTCACACGATCAACGAAGAGATTGCGAGGCAGTACCACGCAGAGCTCCCTGAGTTGGATTTCCTCTGCGGGTATCGAAAGGAATGTGCATGGACAGGGGAGGCGATTAGCTATCTCGAAAGCAACTCGATTGGGTGGGGAAACTCGAGCACGCTCAACTTTGCCATTCGCGATGATTGCGTAAAGACGGCCTCCCATAAGGACTTTTTCTTCTCGTATCGACTCATCAGCCAGAAGAGATCCGTTGCGTACATCATTCGAGAGTTTGATCGCGTCTTCACGATGACGCTCGTCGGTGGGCGTACCCTCAGGGTAGGCATGATTATGGAGTACGAGCCAACTGCCGATGCCATTCGCACCTTCTGGGATCGGTTTGGCCGGATCGATATTGCCTGGCACATCAATCCCAACGGGCATCCCACTCAGAACGCCATTGACGCAGGGAGAGAACTTGGATGTGGAGTAATGAAATGGGACGAATTGAAGGTACTGCTGGACCGCTGATGACGGCATGCGAGGTCGCTAGACACCTCCTTCGAACCTGCGAGTCACTGCTAGAGTTCGAGTCCTTCATGTTTGGCTCATCGCTGTTCGGTGCGGGCAGCGATTTCGACATCTTGATAGTTGGCCCGACTGGCCAACCGCTCTCCCGGTTGAAGGCAGAATTGAGACTTGCAGGGGAGAAGCTACCGCTTGACGTTCTATATATGCTGCCGGCGGAGGCAGAGGAGACGGGATTTGTCACGAGCGAAGGATGCATAACTCTCGCGCAATTAGCCGACTCCGAAAAGTGCTGACTTCTGCCACAGAGCGAGTGAGTCTTACCTGACTATATAGCCCCATCTGAGCGGCTGCTTCTGGCCGGATCCTGCCAGTTGTGACAGGCGCATCCCGGCCAGAAGCTGCCGCTGGTGGATAGCAGGTTAAACAGAGTCGCAGCTTGTAAACTTGCTGAGACGTGGAAGCAACTACACAGCCAGAGGTAGTTGATAGTTCGCGGCACAGTCAAACCTCATCTACCGGAGCAGGGGTTGTCTAACATGAATCTCGACACCGCGTCGGAATACGTGCTGATGCACCTGAAAGCCATCTTTAACGATGGCGAGTTGGCCGAGAAGGCAACGGCTAAGGATTTCTTAGCGGTTCGTCAGGGCTGAGTCCGCACTGGAGCAGATGCGTTTGGGCAGGGTATCCGTAACGAGGTCGTTCCTTGGGTGCAGACCCGGGCTCTCAGCCCTGTTGCCAACACTCCGTAGGCGCTTGGACGCATATTTGCGGTAGGTTATAAAGCACCGCCGCGAATCCAAGGGCAATGAAGGGGTTCTAAAAGGCTGTCTCGAAAGGGGCGGCCTTTTTTATTTTTACCGGCCTGTGCGTTGCTTGGTGTTGCGTCTTTCCGCTTTTTGGAACACGTATGCGAAGCATGTGGCACGTTGCTTGATGCGCTGGCGCCGAGTCCCCGGCGCCGTGCAGATTGTTGTTAAACAGTGCGAGGCTTGGTCTGTTGGTGCGTACTTTTGGGGCTGACGCCCTTAGCCGCAGGTTCTGCCGAATACCACACTGGTTTACTTTTCCTGCTGATTCTAACTTTCGAAAGGTCTGCATTGGATGCTGCCTCCGGTAAGGAGAAATTGCGCTTCGTTGCCGTACGCCTGTCTCCATATCGCTCAATCGACCGCGTAGACCGATGCCCCATGATGTAAGCCATGAGCCTGGGGTCGATGCCGGAGGCTTTGAGGTTGGAGCCCATCTGGTGCCGTAAGCTTCTTAGCGTTGGCTGTACTTTACGTCTGGGCCAAAGCTGCCTGCACTGTTCTCGCAGAGTATCCCTGATTGCCGCAGCGCTGCGGTGTGAGTGTCGATACAGGTCTACTGCTTTAGCTGCAAGCTCAAAATCTGTTTGGTTTGGGAACGTAATATCGCGGTCGGCACCCCTGATGCCTTGGTCGTCCTTTTTTGCTCCAATAATATGGAACCCCTCACCAGTGACCTGAATCGAGTGCATCTCACAGGGCCGGACGCCGAGCAGCCAAGCTAGCGTAACGGCAGCAAAAACGTCGTAGTGCCGTGTTTTTCCTAGGTGATGCAGAAGTGCGGCAATATCGTCCTCGCTCAGGGCTTTAACCGCGTGAAGTTTCGCTTTAGGAGGGATGGTGCTGCCAGGCAAGGTGGTTGGATTAGGCGTTAGCAGGATCCGCTTGGCTGCTTCTGGGTAGCCACGTTCACGAACGTCGAATGACAGAGCATTTTTCAGGACTCTGAAGTAGCCGGGTCTGTAGTCTGCTGCACACACCGCCAATGCTTCGCATATCGCGCTTGTTGAGAGCTGTGTGCCTGGCATTCTCGTTTTGTAGAAGTTTCTTGCAAGCTTTCGGTATCGTTCTTCGGTGCTCTTCAGCATGTTGGCATCCTTATAGTTATTGTTATTTTTTTGATGTCAAAAGCAGCCGCTTCGCGAAGGGGCGCTTGTTTTTTCGCTCCTGGTCGGAGCGAAAAATCATGTCGGCATGGCATTGGCTGGGCCTCACCTCACCGTTGTTCGTGATGCCCTCGCCAACACCATGCCGCCACTGCGCCCCCATACCCGAAGCGCGGGTATGGTGTGTGCGCACGTACTCGCGCGCATGAGCACGTACCGTGGGTACGCGCTCTGGCAGCGCGCTGCCTGGCTTTGTTTGACATCAAATTCGGTAGCCGGCTCGGGCCGGATATGAGCGGCAAAGTGTGGTATCCGCCTCAGGCTGCTTTTGGCTGTCGTCCGCGCTTTTTTCGTCCGCGCTGTGCCGCCATGAGTGGCTTGTAGTTTGCCCACTTCAAGTGCGATAGCGGAACGCCATATTGTAGGCCCTGTTCCATCGCCGCCTTGAGAGACGCACTGAGAGGGGTGTCCAGATAGTGCCTCTGTGTTACCTCATGGGCACTGCTCCTGTGCCCTAACAGGTGCGAGATTAGGCTGTCGGTTACCCCTGAGGCCTGAAGCCGTTGAGCGAAGCTTCGGCGACAGCTTTTAAAATTGAGAGAGCCCTCTGTGGCGCGTTCACAATGTGCGCCGATGTAGCCCTTTCCGGTCGCGTTGCCGCAAAAAAAACGGCTGGCAACCCTGGAATAGAGGTGTTCGCTTGAGAATGATAGCTCCGCGAATAGTTGAGCTGTGCTGCCGGCCTGATCTCGACGTTCTTGCACAAACTCCAGAAAGCCCATATCGACTAGGGCGTTGCAAATCGGGATTTCCCTCCGTGACTGCTCATTCTTGAGGCTCTTGTTATAGCCATCATCGTTAATGCTGATGACGTGAATGCCGTGTCCGTCCGGACGTATATCGTGTGCCCTCAGTTGGCACAACTCGTTTAGCCGCGCCCCAGTAAAAAAACCAAGGGGAAGCAGCCAGAACCTGGACGATTGGGCGTCGAATTTGAGGGCCTGCGCCTGTTCGTCGGTATGCGTCTGATATGGCCAGCCCTGCAACAGGGAGCAAATCTCGTCAGTGCTGAACGGTTTAGTGTTATCAGCCTTCTTTGTTCTCGGGTTGCTCAGTTTTAGCTGGGTCGAGATGAAGTGATCGTTGAATGCCTCTGCCATTACTCGATTAAACAGCTGGTAGTAAGTCTGGATGCTTTCGCCCTGGCTTTTCGAGCGCTTTTGCTTCACCAGCGCGTTGGGCAGGGCGCGTTTTACTCTTGCAATGTCCTGTGGCGAAAGCTCGGCCATCCGTCGCTTAGGGTCGTTGTCGCTTACCACCTTCTTTAGCTTGCCCATGCGGGCGATAAGCATGTTGCGGCCTTTTACTGAGTAGTTATTTGCGTCGATGAACCGTTGGCACACCTCATCGAAGTACGAATGGACAGTTGGTGAGCAATCTAGTTGTTGCAGCAGCTGTGTGACTGGAAGCAGTTGTTTCAGCAGGGTCGGGTAGAACTTCTCATATTTAGGGTCGTACTGAAGCTCAAATCCCTCGAGTAGTGGTACCAATTTTTTTGCTGAAACTGTCGCTGTCATACTGTGCCCTTGTGGTTGGTTATGGCGCAATACTATTGCCAGTTTTGTTATAGGTAAATATTAAAAATTTGCTAATTCCACCGTTTTATCTCGTTTTTATTTTGTTGTGTATCAGGTTGAAAATTGACCAATTGTCAATTTGTCAGTTGTTTTTATTGGGATTGTTATTTGTTTTTGGGGTTTTTGAGATCTTTTGACGTGGTGCGGCGCTCTTGTCTTTTATGTCTTTTATTTTTTCGTGCTGTAACCATATTTTTTTGAAAAAATTGGCCGCACGCATGGTGTGCTGTGCGGCCAGTCAGCTTGGTGGGTTACTTGGCGGGTCTACCTATCTGCTTACCGGCTTGCGCTGCCCGCAGGGACTGGTACCGGGCGTAGGAGACGTGCGTTAGGTCGAGGCTGAAGTCGAGCTGGTCGATTTCCTCCTTCAGTACGTGTAGCGGATAGATGTCGCCATAGCCGCCGGTCGTGCTGGTATCGACGTGCCCTACAAGCGCTTTGGCGATTAGCATATCCAGACGTTGCATGCGAAATTGCTGGATGAAGGTGTGCCGCAGGCCGTGAAAAGTTGCCTTCTCCTGGGCAAGATCGCACTGCTGCACGTAGCTGCCGAACCATCTGCTGGCAACGTGGCTCACGGGTACTTGGGAGTACTGCCGGTGTGAGTCGAAGAGCGGGGCGTCAGTATGGGGTGCTTTTTTCTTCTGTTGGCTGACGAAGTCTAGAAACCCCAATTTGATGAGCTCCTCGTGCAGCGGAACCTGTCGTATCGACTGGGTGTTTTTGATTTGCTTGCCGTCGCTGTTGTCGATATTGATCAGCCAGATGTTGTTGCTGCATCGAACGTCGCGCAGCTGCAATTGGCAAAGCTCCCCTAGGCGCGCTCCGGTGTAAAGGCCAAGCAGTGGCAGCCAGAACTTGTACTCGTCCATGCGCCATGAGGGCAGTTGTGAGGCGGTATGGACTGGCCCTTTGACTAGCTTGGTTAGCATCTCGTGGGTATAGGTACGCCGTCGTGGTGGGGGCGCGTTGCGGGTTTTGAATGTCAGGTTGGCGGTGATGTCGTGCTCAATCAGCTCTTGGTCTTGCGCGTACCGAATGAGTGATTTGGCGAGCTCAAAGTACGATTTGGCTGTACGCGGATTGATCGCCGGTGCTGTCCTTTCGATAATGAGTTGCTTGATTGATATTCGCTCTCGAGCTGCAAGCTGAGGGGCGCCGTACGGCAGAAACCGTAGTAGGTGGCGTAGTGTCAGGAAGTCTGTGCGGCGCAGTGTCTTCAGCCGGCGGTGTGCGCCGATGAGCTCGACGATGATTTTGAGGCGCGCTATTCGCTGTGGCGTGGTTTTAACGTGTGTCCAGGCACCCTCGTCGATCTGAGCCTGCTGGAAGCGTTTCGCTAGCTCACCGAACGTGATGCCGTTGAGCTGTTCCGCTTTGCTATCGATGACGGTGACTTTGGTGTTGCTGATCAGCGCTTCAAGCTGGCTGCGCTGGTCTTCTGGCAGTAATGCTGCGAGTGCTGTTGCCAGGGCGTGTTTCGCTGGATCGACTGGGGCTGGGTTGCTGTCAGTCAGTGGTCTGGCGTTGGGTAGGCTTGGTAGTGGGGATTGCTCCAACATGCTGCCCAGAAAACCACGGGTCAGGGCTTCAAGCTCTTGCCTCGCTTGCTCCAGTGACGCGTCTGTTGGGGCGCGACGCAGATGAATTTGAAGAGTGCTCTCGACGGCAGAGGTCAAGCGCTCGTTTAGGAGCGTGGCTATGATTGCGGAGGTGGTCGGCAGGGTGAGCGAAAATCCTCGGCTAGCCAGGATTGGGTGCTTGTCTTTGAGTGTGCATGACGCGAGCTCAAGGGTGTAGAGCCCGGACTCCAGCTGTCGGCTGACAAAAGCTGAATAGCGGGGCTTGGGCCAGCTCAGTGATGTGAGTGTGCTGTGAATGCGGTATGCCGCGAGCGAGCCGGGCAGGTCGGGCGGGATGTCGGCAACATGAGCGCCACCGTCTGGTCTGGCATTACGAAGGTACTCATGCAGCGCGAGCGCGTTGAATGTGGCGGGGTGCTGCAAGGCGGCGTCGGGGGTGTGCTGCTCCAGATGGCTTATAGCGGCGAATGCGTAGACGGCGGCGTCTTGGGCTTTTTCTTGCTCTGATGTGCCGAGGGGCCAGTCAAGGCGGTGAAAGTGAAGGCCCAGTGCTGACTGGAGGGCGTCACTGGGTGTAATCGACAAAATCAGTTCACCGCCGGGCTTGGCGCTATAAAGGGTGGTCTGTTTGGCGCTAGCTTCTGCCAGTTTCTGTTTGGCTGCAGTCAGGTCTTGCTTGCCGAGGTGGCTGGGCTCGGGAAGGGCTCCCCAAGGGTTGGCTGCGTTATCCAGTGTGCGTTTAAGCCAAGCTTTAGCCTGCTCGAGCCGCTCGCGTACCAGTTCTGGCGTAACCAGAGTGTCGCCTGGTTTGAGGATTAAGGAGAGCTCGGCGTCGAGCAGTTGGGCGAGGGTGCGTGCGAGGGATGCGTCGCGCCCGAGAGACCAGCGAACCTGAGCGGGCAAGCGTGGCTCGCTGCTCAGGTATGCCGGCAAAGTGAGGTAATACTGAAACACCCCATTGGGCGAGGTGGTAAGATGTTGCTGTTTGCGTGAGTTGGACATGGTGGAGCGCCTCTTTTAAGTCCCAAATGGACTTTGTGCGATCTACCAAACCCTTCCTTCGCTGAAACCCGCGTTCTAGACGGGTTTCTTGTCAAATTGGTGGAGCCGGGGGGATTTGAACCCGTTCCGCAACTCCTGTATTAAAACTCACTTCTTGGCTTTGCCTTTGAAATCAATATGCTAGCCAGCCTCGAGATTCTCACTTTTCCGCATTTTTTCGCTATTTTTGCGACACTTTTTCGACATTGCTGGTCACAACTGATTGAAAAAATCTGTTAGCTCCTCGGAGTGCCGGGCTTCATTGAGTAGAATTCTCTCTAAAGGAACCGTGCAGGCCATTTCCTTTAGCCCCTTCGAGCTTCTTATGCCCCAAGCTAAAGCTTCTATGAAATCATGTCCTCTGATGCATAGCCTCGGATCGCATTCCAACTTCTTCAGCCACTCTTCTGACTCGTTAATTAAGTCGTCAAGAATTCTTAACTTATTGCTTTTTGAAAGCCAACGTCGGCAATACCCTTGCACGTCGAACTGAACATTGCTTCCTTGTAGGGAAAAGTTTTTACTAGCATCAACTTTCTCTAATTTAAGTCCTAGTGATTCTTGTGCTAGGCGTATCGAATATAGTGTTTTTAATGCTTTTATTAGTGAGTCGATAAAGGCTGTCTCGTCCTCTACTCTTCCTTTTCCAAGTTTGAATATAAAGTCGCCAATCATTTTTTTTGAGAAAAAGTAAAGCTCAATTGATGTCGGTTCTGTCCATTTTAGTCTTGGAACCTCTTCCAATCTATTTAGCCAGTGGTCCATGTCTTTGTCGACAATGCATCTGAAATGCAGATTTTTGTTTATGTCTGCAAGCTCTTTGGCTAAAGCTATAACTCTCTGCTTGTTGCCGCTTGTCAGATTGTGTCTTTCCAGTATTTCGGCCGGTATCTCTATAGAGTCTATTTCATAAAGTTTTACGTCTTGATCAACGTTCTCTTTAATTGCGGAAAATATCTCTTTGTCGAAGCTTCCTTCTACATAGTAATCTCTAAGTTCAGGCTCTAGCCTATACCGGGTCTTGATTTCGTCTATTTTTCTTCTTGGGATTTTACTCATCGCCGCGTCCCAACCGTATCACGCTATTCCAGTGTTGGCTTAAGATTTCCATTGAGTGAGACGCAAATATGAACTGAATGTTTGAACCGTCTGTTAAGTCAAGAAGATACTGTATGAGTTCTCTCTGCCACTTTACGTTTAAAGATATTTCCGGCTCGTCAATCATGAATACACATGGACGATCTCGACCGGTAAGCACATAGCAAAATAGTAGGAGTAGTTGTTGTTCGCCAGATGATAGCTGTCCTGGCTCCAGAGGGGATTTGTTTAAATCGTAAATAGAAAAGCCTTGGTTTACTGTGAATGTCAGTTCTTTGTCGACAAGTAGCTTGTTTATCATGTTTACGAATTTGTCGACAATTTTGTATATGGGCTCGACTGTGTCGAGCCTGCTTTCCAAACTTTCTATGTATGGAGTTATTAAGTCTGTTGCCAGTTTTCTTTTTTCTGCAATCCCGAATAGGACTGCTTCGCGGAACTGTTCTGTGCTCAGCGGGGTTGAGAACTCATAGATTGCAAATTTCTTGGTTTTTATTTCGATGTCTTCTAGTCTCTTGCTTAACTTCTCCTCGCGCTGATCATCGGGCGTTTGTATCGACGAGGCTTTTCCGAGGACGTGTTGCAGGACTGTTGCATAAACCGTATGTACATTTTCGGTTCCTTTGTTGGCGCTCTGCAGAACCTTCCTTGATATCCATTTCGATGCAGATGCTAAGGCTTGTGTTAGAGCTATCTCTTTAGATCTAGTTACAAGATCGTTTATTCTTTTTGGCTCTTCATAACGCATGATTCTTCTCAGTTCCATCTCGTCGCTCGGATCAGAAACTGAGTCACTATCAAGCCTTCGATCGGCATTCAAAATAAAAGTGTTAGGGACGACTCTCTTTATTGCGTCTATATAGGCTTCTTCTCCGGTGAAAACTAATTCTTCAGATGTTCCTTTCGACGCCTTGTTTGCATTCCTTTTGTTTCGGATTCTTAAAAATATTTCTTCTTGAATGCTTTTGTATATTTCATCGTCTCGTTGCACGGTTTTTGGTATGAAATCCCAGCGTGCACTCAATTTTTTGCTGCCCTCTTTTTTTATCTCTAGTCTAAGGTTTTTATAACCTCTATCACCCTCTGTTTTTGTCGCGCTTAGAGTTGTTCCGTTGCTTAGGGTTACTTCAAGATAATTAAAGTTGGAGTTGTATAAAGCGTGTCTGTGGCCGCGATCAGGTGCTGCTGACAGCAAATGAAATGCTAGGCGTAATACGGTACTTTTGCCGGCCCCATTATCCCCGTATAGAATTGATGCATGCTTTAGATGCCCCTCCTCAGGGATGTTGTAGTCATATATACCAAACAGTCCTTTAACTTTTATGCTTAAAATTATCTGGTTTTCTTCTTCAAGTTCCATTTGGTTTCTCTTGTTTGGTTTTGATGGGGTAATTCTTTTGTAGTGCGTGTTTATAATATTTTGTTATATTTATCTGATTTAATTTCTCAAAAGCCTCGTAGCTTCTTATTGCATTAATTTTTTAACTTTACCGCTCTTCTTTTTCTTCCTTGACCCTGTGGAACCGGGAAAACCAGCGCCTACCTGCTTCTTGTGTGATCGCTATCCCGCGTTGTGACTGGGTAACTTTGAGTTGGCCTCGTCGTATTCTGGGCTGCTTTGGCCGATCTCCGGGGCGGTCTCTCCAGTGATCAGCCAGAGCGCGTACTTCGGGTATACCTTTGCAAGTATTTCGGCTTCAACAATTCCTAGTCTCGCCCTACCGCGCTTTATGTTTTGCCAACGTACGTACTCAGTGCTGCCGGCTGCGGCTAGCTCTTTAAGGCTTGCTGTTCTTAGCAATAGTAACGCTCTATCAGAGGCCGATTCAGTCATTGTAAATATTCATTTATGTAATCTGTACATTCTCGGCTAAAGATGTAATATGGACATATCGAATGTACATAGAACATTTTTTGTCTCGCATTGCCAGACGGCAATATTGCCAAACATAGTGGAACAAAGCGTATGGATATGGAAGGTTTCGGACCAGAAAACCTCATTGGCGCACCGCCAATCATGCCGTGGCCCAAGTTTGCCGACTGGATCGGCATGGGCGATGAACCCCGCGTGGTTGAGTCCTGGATACAACGTGGCTACCTCCCGACCAAGAAAATCGGCAAGCGTCAGATGGTCAACGTCGCTTTGCTTGTTCGCCAGTTGCTGGAAGAGGAATAGGCCGTGACTCCGATTCAAGCTTTTCTCAATGAACTTGATGCTGTTTTTGCTCGTGTTGCCAAGGCTCCCGACCTCCAGCAACGCAACCTTTGTGCGCAGTACGTTGACGGCATGCTCTACGGGGCTTTGCTGGCAGGTTTGATCAGTTACGACCAATGGGAAGGGCTAAACAAGCGTTCACAGGAATATAAGGCCGCTGCTTTCGGAGTTGCGTCGTGAACAGCCTGCAGCGCTACAAGCCCAAGCACGAACCCGGCTGCGCCTGCGTCGTCTGCTGGACTGCTGCGTTCTGCGACCGCATGCACGAACGCAACGATGCACGGCAAAAGCGCTGCGATGAAATCCTCGCCAACCCAGAAGTCGCGCTGCAGCCAGTGCAGACCGACTTTCTGTCGTCACTGGACGAGGTCACCAGATGAAAACCCTGCAGCTGACTGACAGCTATGTCCTGTGCCAAGAGTGCGGCCACGTCGAGGAATACTCCGAGCCCCGCGCCAATCGGCAGGAACGCTGTTCACGCTGCAAGTCTGGTTTCTTCTGCGGTTGTCACTGCTGCGACGGGCTGGCCCGCATGAACCTGCAGCTGCGCATCCATGAAGCGTTAGATAAGGAAGGCGACCAATGACTGTCCGTTTCCGCACTGCTCGTTATCTGGTGGCGTTGCTCTGGCATTGGTCTGTGCCGTTCATGCTGGGTGCTGTGACGGCTTCTCTGGTCGCCTCCCAAGGCATCCTCTCAACCGTTGAACTGATTGATCAGTCTTTTGATGGCGCCCTACAGCGGACGGTCGCCATTTGTTCAACCGCAGCGCCCGAGACGGCGGAAATTAGCGGAGCAACGCGGAGTCTGTTTCCGCTGGCTCGGGGGCCAACAAGCCCACCGGGCGCGTTAGTCCTGGCATTACCCAGTGATACCCGGCCCTAGGCCAACAACTTAACCCCCCGCAGTACCGAGAACACCCCTCGGGCGAAACCAGAAATTCGCCTGTGCGGACTCGCTCGGCCTGCAGAAAGGCAAAACCGCGCAATCAGGCGCATCACAAGTGAGGTAACACCAATGGCACGTTCAACTATGGAAGTCGCGTTTCTCGGTACTCAGAAAACTGAAATGGAAGGCGCCAAGTACGTGAAGGTCTTCTACGGCGATGAACCGGACGGCAAGACCGAACACGGCCTGTCCATCATCGGCATGGCAGTAGCGGACGACGTAGCCGACGAGGTATTCGCAGCCGGTGCCCAATTCGCCCCGCTGGAAACCGTCCGCATCACCTTCGACGTGGCCCGAGGCGGGCAGAACAAGGGCAAAAATCTGTGCCTGCATATCGAAGCCGTGAAGCCCAAGGCTGACAAGCCTGCCGCTCCGATCCAACCCCAGAACACCCAGGCGAAAGCCTGAACCGTTAGTTGAAAGGGGTAGGCCATGGGACCGCAAGTTTACGTTCAGGTGTGTTCCACCTTTGACCAGTCCGGCCAGTGCTCTCAGGCCGTCTGGCAACTGGCCTACCTCGCTTCGGACTCCACGGAGTTTGAAGCCTTCACCGCATTCGACCCCGAGGCATTTTGGTTCGGGTTCGGAACGACAGTGACCTGTTTCTTTGTTGGTTTTGGTATCGGGTTGCTGGCGGCACTACTGCGCAAGATGCGTGGATAACTTAACCCTGTAAGAGGTACTACCCATGAAAGATATGAATGTTGTGCGTCGCTTCGGCGGCAAGTTCGGCACTGCTACTCGCAATGCCGCCATTGCTCTGACCGTTCCGGTCATGGCGTCCCCGGCCTTCGCGGCTCTGCCCGAAAGTGTGCAGACCGAGGTAGACACTGCCGTCGCTGACCTCCGCGATGGCGGTGGTCTGATCATCGGTGCCATTGCTGTGCTGGCCGGTCTGGCTCTGGTTATCGCCATCTTCCGTAAGGCGTAACCGTGCTCTGGTCATTGCTGCTGGGCGTCGTGTTGGCCTCGGCGTTCATCGCAGGCATCAAGGTTGGCCAGTATCAATGACTTCTAGGGGCCTTCGGGCCCCTTTCTTGTTTGGGTGGTGTGGTTATGCGTCGGGCATTTGCTGTTCTTCTCTTTTCACTGATGCTGTCGCCGGTTGTGTATGGCGAAGTGTATTCCTGGGGGGTTAAGTCCTACGGCCAGTCTAAGAGCGACACGTTCAATTATTTCCCGCCTGATGGTCGCTTCACTGATCCCGGCGCTGCTGCTGAGTATTCAGCCTCTAAAGTTCCGGAACGGATTGTTGATAACGTTCGTCGAATTAGCGATACCGTTTGGCGCTTCCGCTCTCGCCATCCCTCGCAGTCGTTCGGGTACGAGGCCGATATTTATCGCGGTGGCGATTCTTGTCCTGAAGGTGAACAATTCAACGGCATGACCGGCCAGTGCGAGCCAGACTGCGCCGATACGGTAGGCACCCCGCTATTCGTTCGGGGCGACAATGCCATTGTGATCAACAGCAACGGCACCAATTACGTTGCCTCACAAGCCCCTGCATCCATCTGCTCGATGGGCTGCAGTTTTGAGCCGGCCTCAAGCTTTGCGTCTAGCTGCTATCTCGTCTCCGGTTCCACTGATACCGGCTATTGCAACTACATCGTTGAAGGCACTGGCGACAGTTGCTCCGGCTCCAACCTGGTCCCCGGCGATACCTCTGGCGACCCGCTTAATCCGCCCCCTGAGCCTACCGATCCCAACGAACCCGCACCCGAACCAGACCCCTGTCATGGCGTCCCCGGCTATGAGTGGAACGGCACTACCTGCGTCAAGTCCGAAACCGGCGGCGGTGATGATGGCTCTGGAGACGGTGGCGACAGTTCTGGTGATGGTTCCGGCGATGGTGGCGGTGACGGATCGGGTGGCGGCTCTGGCGGTGGCTCGTCCGGTGGCGATGGATCGGGCGGCGATGGCTCTGGAGGCGACGGCGATGGCAGCGGCTCGGGTGACGGCAGTGGCTCAGGCGGCGGTGGCTCTAGTGGTGGCGGCTGTACTGGTGATGAGTGCGGTGGAGGCGAAGGCGGCGGCCTTAACCAGCCAGAGAAGGGCAATTTTGATGAGGCTATCGCCGAGTACGACCAAAAGATCACCGACACGCTTGCGGAGATTAAAGACCAGTCCGGTCAGTTCGGTTCCCTGATCGAGCAAAAGCTGGCTATCCAGCTCAATTCAGGTAACGCCCTCTTGCCTTGTTTTGAAGCTGACATCGCTGGACGGACGGTCGGTTTCTGCCTGTCTGATAACACCGAGCAACTGGCCCTGCTGCGCAACATCATCTTGTTTCTTGCAACCGTGATTGCCCTTTTCATCATCTTCCGGGAGGACAAGTAATGGATTTCCCGTTCATCGGTGACATTTTGGAGTTCTTTCAGTCGGTCTGGGATTGGATCTACTCCGGCATATACGACTTTGTGAAAGAGGTGTTCGTCCTCGCCACCAAGGTCGCGATCTACAGCTACTATCAGGCCCTGCTTTTCGCCCTGCAGGTTGCCTACCAAACCTTTCAAGAGCTGGTGAGCGAGATTGGTATCAGTGACAAGGTTCAGCAGTATTACAACATGCTGGATGCTGACGTTCGCTCGGTGCTGTCGTTCTTCGGTATACCTGATGCCCTGATGATCATTTTCTCGGCCATCGGTACCCGTTGGACGTTGAAGTTCGTTCCGTTCGTGGGGCGCTGATCATGGCTATCAAAATCCACCACGGCCCGAATGGCTCCTACAAAACCTCCGGCGCAATTCAGGATGACTTGATTCCGGCTCTCAAGGCTGGCCGCCACATCATCACTAACATTCGCGGCCTGACACGCGAACGGGTGTTTCAGGTGTTTCCTGACCTGCCGTCGAGCGTCGAGATCGAAAACCTAGATCTGGAAAACCTCGACGACCTCGAGAAGATGCGCACCTTCCCGCAATGGGCACCGCGGGGCGCGTTCATCATCTTCGATGAAACCCAGCTGATCTTTCTCAAGTCGTGGCGCGATACCGAGTTGCGCAAGTTCGATTTCCCCGGTGGCCCACAAGCTGCCAAGGACGCCGACCGGCCGATCAACTGGCTCGATGGCTGGACCCGTCACCGGCATTGGAACTGGGACATCATTCTGACCACTCCGAACATCGGCTACATCCGCGAAGACATTCGACTGACTGCCGAGAAAGCCTACTTGCATTCGAATCTGGCCGTCATCGGTATCAAGGGCCGCTACAAGGAATCGCAACACGCCGCCACCGAAAACAAGCCCGCCATGAAAGGCTCGATGGTCACCGTTAAGAAGATCAACAAGAGGACTTTTCAGCTCTATGAATCCACAGCAACCGGCACCGTCACCGACACCATCGCGGGCAAGAGCATTTTTCGAGACCCTAAAGTACTTCTGCTTCTCGGTTTGCCGGCCCTTTTTTTTGGGAATTTTCTACTTGGTGATGGATTCAGCTTTAGCCAGCGTAATGCTGATCCTGCGCCTGCTTCGCAGTCTGTGGCGGATGGTGTGGCCGATCATCCGACTCGTCATTCAATACCTGTTAATCCGCCTGGTCGTTCTGGTGCTGTTCCTGTATCTGGGCAGCAAGTTAATCAGCTGGCTGCTGTAGGCCATCCGTTCGAGGGGTATTTGATCCAGATTCGTGGGTCAGTCCTGGGTGAGCAAGACCCCTTCCGCCTGTACCTGTTCGATGTGATCGGCTCCAGCGGTGAGCGCTTCCAGATCAACAGTCGACAGCTTCGACAGAGTGGCTATTCCCTTTCAGAAACGGCCGATTGTTCTGTTCGGCTTACCTTCGCCGATCAGTCCTTTTATGCCGTATGCGCCGGGGCTGCGCAGCGCGCCGCCGAGCGGCTCGTCTCGGAGCGTAGCGGCGCGCCTAGCAGCGAACCCGCGCGCGCCTATGTCCGCGTCATCGAGAACAGCGCGCCCCGCTGACGTCCCTGTAACACGTCAGATAAACAGTTCTAACTAACCTCAATATTACGCATTGGAGCTAATTTTATGGCCCGTCTGATTGACCAAAAGCGACTGAACAAACAGACCGCTGAGGATGATGTTAGAGGTCGTCTTTTCATTGATCCGACCACCTGCAAACTGACTGACCTGTCAGGCGTTCGGTTGCTTCGTTGTGGGGTGGATACTGTCCGCCAGCTTTACCGCGGCATGATTCGGTTGGGCGTTCTGGCTCTGTTTGAGAAACCCGGCACCATCGTTGAGTTTGCCGGTCAGCGTTGGCACACCGGACGGGTTGGCCGTGACTCTGGGTATCAGTTCAAGCTGCAGAATGCTGACCTTGGGTTCGTTCTGCTGATCAAGAACTTCAACGCCAAGGCTGACAGCATCGGCCCACACCTGAAAATCGAGGTGTCACCCCACGCGATCGACAGCCTGTCGCCCGACCGTCTGCAAGCTCGGATGGATTTCTACGCCTCCGAGATTCTGGAGCATGTCGAAGTGAACCAGTGTGCTGTCCATCTGGCGCTAGACCTGCAGGGCTGGCAACCACCCGCTGATCTGGTCGCCCGTATGCACTGCCGTGCACGAAACCACCGGGACGTGTCCGGCATTAACTCCATTGAATGGGCCATGAAGTCCAGCGTCTACGGTCGCGGTGAAACCTCCATGTTCGGCTCGGCCAACGGCGTGCAGCTGTGCATCTACAACAAGACCGAGCAGGCCAAGGCCACCGACAAGCTGGATTACTGGCAGTCTGTCTGGATGCGGTCGGATGATCCCTTTGATTCGGAGTGCCAGGACAACTACAACCCTGAACAGGATGTGTGGCGCATCGAGCTACGCTATCACCACTCGGTAATCCAACAGTTCGCCAGCGGCTCTATCCAGCTGAGCACCGGGGAGCTGATCGACACGCGCACCTTTGAGGCGTTCTGCCCGCATCTGGACGGCCTGTGGCGCTATGGCCTGCAGCAATTCAAGCTGCTGACCCGACCGGGCTGCTATGACCCTATTTGGACCCTTATCCGTGATGATGTTCGAGTGGAATTGCCCGTTGATTCTCTGGTGGACGACACCGAATACAAGCGCTATTACAAGACGGCCAAGGGCTTCTCCGGCAAGAACGTGGAGTTGTTCTTGGGAAACTTCGTTAGCCTGCTGGCACGGGAGCGAGTGGGCGCCACTAAAGCGTTTGACCGTCTGAGGGAATGGGAATGCTGGCCTGTGATTCGTGATCACTATGCGGCTAAGGAAATGGGTGAACGGGATATTTACCGCCATATCCGCGACCTGCTGGAAGAGCGTCACGTTAGATGGGGCAGGGCGGTCTGATGGCGATCACCAAGCAACCTGATGGCCGTTGGAAAGCTGACGTTGAACCCATCAAGGGAAAGCGCTTCCGCAAGATATTCAAAACCAAGGCCGAGGCTCTGCGTTTTGAGGCGGCTTGCCGAGCCAAGCTAACCCAGCAACCAGACTGGTCGCCTAAACCTGCTGATCGTCGTCGGTTGTCTGAATTGGTCGAAGCTTGGTATGACCTGCACGGCCACGGCCTGCGCGATGGTGTGCGACGTAAAAGCAAACTCCTGCTGCTATGCCAGCGCCTGCGCAATCCTGTCGCACGGCTGCTGACTCCGGAAGCCTATTCCAGTGATCGACGTGTCCGCATGGAACAGGGCACCTCGGCAAAGACGCTGAACAATGAGCTTGGTTACCTGCGGGCAGTGTTTAACGAACTGCGGGGCTTGGGTGTCATCGAGTATGAAAACCCGTTGGCACTGGTGAAACCGCTGCGCCTGCAGGAGCGCGAGTTATCCTGGCTGACTGAGGATCAGATTGCCGAGTTGATGGAGGCGATCAGGGAGGGCTGCGATAACCCGCACGTTGAGCCGGTTGTGATGATCTGTCTGTCTACCGGGGCACGTTGGTCAGAAGCTGAGAAGTCTGGCCCGACTTCGGTCAGGAATGGTGTGATCACTTTCAGCGGCACGAAAAGCGGCAAGGTCAGAGCTGTTCCTATCTCTGCCGATCTGGAAGCCTTCCTGCTCAAGCACTGGCGTCAGCATGGCCCGTTTACCTCGGCCATCACCTCATTCAGGCGAGCACTGGCTAGAACCACGATCAAGTTGCCAAAAGGGCAGGCCGCACACGTGCTGCGGCATACCTTCGCCAGTCACTTCATGCAGAACGGCGGAAATATCCTGACCCTGCAAAAAATCCTTGGTCACTCCACCGTGGTCGTCACCATGCGCTATGCGCACCTTGCGCCGGAGCATCTTGCTGATGCTGTTCGCTTTAATCCTCTGTCTTCGCCACGCAAGAAATTTAGCGACCTTTGTGAGCAAATGTCGCCAGAGTCTCAGGCTCGTGTCGAGGCGAGAGTGAAAGGGCTTTTGGTTGGTCTATCAGAGGGTGAAATCGGTTCGGCGTCTGATTTCGACACTTCTTCGACACCCATAAAGAAAAACCCCTGAAAACTTCAATGTTTTCAAGGGTTTGTTTGGTGGAGCCGGGGGGATTTGAACCCCCGTCCGCCAGTCCGCCGCTATCGGTTCTACATGCTTAGCCATCTCTACTTAGTTAACTCCGCGCCGCCCGAGTGGCAGGGTGCTTGGAGCGAGCTGTATAAGTTTTAGCCGTTACGTCTACAGCAAACTTGGCGGCGATCCTGTTCTATCTGACAGCCAAATCTTCGGGTTTACAGGCATCCCCTAGAGGCTGCTAGCCGGCTTAAGCGGCTAGTGCGTAGTTGTCGTCGTTGGCAACTATAAGTTTGCAGCAGCGAATTTACGAGTTCTGCTACCAGCTCGGCATGCCCCTCAAGTTTTGTAACCGTCGTCGAATCCAAATCGGCCCCAAATCTTTCAGGTCTGTTACTAAGATGCGATTGTACGCGAAAGGTTCCCTGAGTAATAGCTATCGTTTGCAGGCCAGGGCTGTTCTGCCCGGTTTGCGCGGTGTGCGGGCGTGATCGTCAAGCGGCCTGACGCATTTCGTTTTCCCCGTGCCGCCACGGCAGACAAAAAAATACCCTGACGAGTCAGGGTATAGGCGTTACATGCTTTAAACCATAAACCGGCTGGTGGAGCGGACCAGCCTGTCAAAGGGTATGACGGGCTGGTTGCGGGAAAGTTCAGCGGGTAGCAAAAAAAATTAGCGATGGTTCTCGCGTACGACGCGTTGTTTCTCGCGATCCCAGTCGCGCTCTTTCTCGGTCTGCCGTTTGTCGAAGTCCTTTTTGCCGCGTACCAGGGCAATTTCGCATTTGACCAGGTGACCCTTCCAGTACAGCGCGAGCGGGACGCAGGCGAAGCCCTTGGCCTGTACGCCATTGACCAGCTTGTCGAGTTCGCGTGCGTGCAGCAGCAGTTTGCGGGTGCGGGTCGGGTCGGCGATGACGTGCGTGCTGGCGGTCTTCAGTGGCGTGATGTGGGCGCCCAGCAGAAAGGCTTCGTTGTTCTTGAGCAGGATGTAGCTATCGACCAGCTGCACCTTACCCTCGCGCAGGCTCTTAACTTCCCAGCCGGTCAGTGCGATGCCGGCTTCGAAGCGCTGCTCGATGAAATAGTCGTGTTTGGCCTTTTTGTTCAGCGCAATGGTGCCGCTGTTGGCCGGGGATTTCTTTTGCTTGCTCATAGGCGCGTCAGTATACCTGTAGTTTTCTATAGTGTATCGACGGATTTGCAGGCTTCTGCGTTTCTTGGTCGCACGGATTTTACCTTGTGGTCGCTGGTTAAAATCTGGACAATGCGTTCCTTTTTTCGGGTACTCCGGGACTCTTTATGAGCAAAGACGCTGTCTCCATTCACGGGATCTGGGCAAGCCGCTGGGTCTTTATTCTTGCGGCAACCGGATCAGCCGTAGGCCTCGGTAACATCTGGAAGTTCCCTTATATGACCGGGATGTATGGCGGCGGCGCTTTCGTACTCGTCTATCTGGTCTGTATCTGTCTGATTGGTTTGCCGGTCATGCTGGCCGAGACATTGCTTGGGCGGCGCGGCCGGCAGAGCCCGGTCAATACCCTGAAAACCCTGGCGCGTTACTCGAATGCGCCGTCGGCCTGGTCGTCGGCGGCCGTGATGGGGATGATCGGTGCGCTGCTGATCCTGTCTTTTTATAGCGTTGTGGCGGGTTGGGCGCTGGATTACATCGTCGGGATGGTGCGCGGTGAGTTTGCCGGTATCACGGGCGATGGGGCAGGGGAGCGGTTTGGTAGCCTGGTCAGTGACCCGATTCGGCTGACCGTGTGGCATACGCTATTTATGCTGCTGACCGGCTGGGTGATTGCCCGCGGTGTGGTGGCGGGCCTTGAGCGTACGCTGCGAATTTTGATGCCGATGTTGTTTGTGCTGCTGGTCGCGCTGCTGGGTTACAGCATGACGACCGGCCATTTCATGGAAGGCGTCAAGTTCCTGTTCGAGTTTGATCTGGCCAAGGTGCCGGATGGGATTCTGGCGGCGATGGGGCACGCCTTCTTTACCTTGAGCGTGGGCGTTGGCTCGATCATGGTGTTTGGCGCTTACATGCCGCGTAAGGCCTCAATTGGCTCCACTGTGCTGACGGTCGGTCTGCTGGATACGGTTGTGGCGCTGACGGCGGGACTGGCGCTGTTTCCGGTGGTGTTTGCCGCCGGGCTGCAGCCGAACGAGGGGCCGGGTTTGATGTTTGTGACCCTGCCGATTGCCTTTGGCAACATCGCCGGTGGCAACCTGTTTGGTGTGGTGTTCTTCGTGCTGGTTACCGTGGCGGCCTGGAGTTCGGCGATTTCCATGCTGGAGCCGGCAGTCGCGTTCTGGGTTGAGCGTAGCGGCCGCAGCCGTGTGTGGGTGACCTCGGTGATTGCGCTGCTCTGCTGGGTAGTTGGCCTGGGTACGGTGCTGTCGTTCAACGTGCTGGCGGATGCGCGGTTCTTTGTGTCCGATGCTGACGGTTGGCACCTGTTCCGCTGGACCAGTGAGGGCGGCATGACGTTCTTTGAATCGATTGATTATCTGACCAGCCGCATCATGCTGCCTCTGGGTGGTCTTCTGTTTGTGCTGTTCGCAGGCTGGGTGCTGGACCGCGATGTATTCCGCGATGAGCTGGCGTTGAAGTATCGCCGCCTGTTCCCGCTCATCTATTCGCTGTTACGCTATGTAGCCCCTGCGGGGATTCTGATTATCCTCGTCACCGAACTGACCAAGTGAAGATTGCATGACCCACATTCAGCGCTCGGCTTTGTTGCCGTATCCGGCCAGCCATCTGTACAACCTGGTTAACCGGGTTGAACGTTATCCGGAGTTTCTGCCCTGGTGCTCCGGTGCGACGGTTCTCAGTGAGACTGACACCGAGATGTGTGCCCGTCTGGACATTGCCAAGGCCGGCATGAGCCAGGCCTTTACTACCCGAAATGCTTTGGTGCCGGGCGAGCGCATTACGCTACGTCTGGTGGATGGCCCGTTCAGCGATTTTCGTGGTGCCTGGGAGTTCAAGGCGCTTGGTGATTCGGCGTGCAAGATCACTCTGGATCTGCATTTCGAGTACGCCGGCGCCCTGGTCAAGGCGACGCTGGGGCCGTTGTTCAATCAGGCAGCCAATGCAATGGTGGACGCCTTCTGTCAGCGGGCCAAGGAGACCTGGGGTGGCTGAGAAGACCATGGTGGTGGAGGTGGCCTATGCGCTGCCCCACAAGCAGAAGATTCTGACCCTCAATGTGCCGGAGGGCACAAGCATGCTGGATGCCGTGCGGCTGTCCGGCATGGATCAGCATTTCCCTGAGCTTGACCTGGAAAGTGCCCCGCTGGGTATTTTCGGTAAGGCGGTGCCCAAGCCGGCAGAGCGGGTGCTGCAGTCAGGAGAGCGGGTGGAGATTTATCGGCCGTTGATTGCCGATCCCAAGGAAGTGCGCAAGCAGCGCGCCGCCAAGGCCAAGGCGGCCAAGAGCGAAGAGTAACTGTGGGTGGCGGGTCGGAAGGGGAGGCACTGGCGCGTCCCCTTGGAGATGGTGCTTATTCGCCTGTGCCGAGTGGAGCGCCCAGGTCGACGGGATAGGTTTCGACGGTGTCGGAGCTCATGATTTCCTCGTCCTGGCTCTGACCCGGCATGAAGTCGCCGGAGAGGCCGACCAGGCGATTGTCTTCAAAGTTCAGGCTGATGCGTTCCTGCACGCGCGTGCTGTGCCCCGATTCCATGCTGTACAGGTAATCCCAGCGGTTGGGGTGGAAGGTGTCCTGGATCAGCGGAGTGCCCATAATGAAGCGCACCTGGCGGGTGGTCATGCCGGGGCGGAGTTGGTCAACCATTTCCTGGGTGACAACGTTGCCTTGCTGGATATCGATCTTGTAAATGCCGGGGACCACGCCGCAGCCACCCAGAAGGCCGATAGAGACACTGCATAACAGCATGAAAAGGATTCGATTAAAGCTTTTTCGCGTCACGTGCTAACATCCGCTATCTTTGGAATGGCTGTATTGCCCTGATCATACCCGACTCATCCCGCCCTGCGAAGCGCTGAACGAGAATAGTGACATGGTTGAAAATCAAGAACTCCGCAAAGCCGGCCTGAAGGTCACGTTACCTCGGGTTAAGATCCTGCAAATGCTCGACGGTTCGAACGAGCGTCACATGAGTGCCGAGGACGTCTACAAGGCTTTGATGGAGGCGGGCGAGGACGTTGGCCTGGCCACCGTCTATCGCGTGTTGACGCAATTTGAAGCGGCCGGACTGGTCGTGCGCCACAACTTCGACGGCGGACACGCCGTGTTTGAGCTGGCCGACGGCGAGCACCACGACCACATGGTCTGTGTTGACTCTGGTGAAGTGGTCGAGTTCTTCGATCCTGAAATCGAGCGCCGTCAGCGCGAAATCGTCAAGGAGCACGGCTTCGAGCTGGTTGACCACAATCTGGTGCTGTATGTGCGCAAGGCAGGCGGCAAGTAACCTCAGATTGGGCAAGCACTGATTTTTGGTGCAAAAAACCGGGCCTGGCCCGGTTTTTTTATATCTGCTCAGTGTGCAACGCTGAGCAGCTTGCGGGCGTGGGCCAGTGATTCGTCGGTCAGGTCGACGCCGCCAAGCATGCGGGCGACTTCCTGCACGCGGGCGTTATCGTCCAGCTGGTCAATGCAGGTGCGTGTGCTGTTGCGGGTTTGCTGTTTGCGTACAAACAGGTGCTGATGCCCCTGAGCCGCGACCTGCGGCAGGTGGGTGACTGTCAGTACCTGGCCGCGCGCGCCAAGTTGGCGAAGCAGCTGGCCAACGATCTCGGCGGTCGGGCCGCCGATACCCACATCGACTTCGTCAAACACCAGTGTGGGGACGCGTGACGTCTGTGCGGTGATGACCTGAATGCCGAGGCTGATGCGTGACAGTTCGCCGCCAGATGCGACCTTGGCCAGCGGTTTGGCGGGCTGGCCGGGGTTGGCACTGACCAGGAATTCGACGGTTTCCAGCCCGGTTACCGGGTAGCTGTCGGCGTCCAACGGTGTCAGCTGCAGCTCGATTCGGCCACCGGGCATGCCCAGGCGCTGAATTTCCTGAGTTACTGCCTTGGCGAGTTTGGCTGCTCCCTTGCTGCGCTGTGCTGACAGTTTCTCGCTCAGTTGGCGATAGTGGGCCTGATAGGCAACCAGTTCTTCCTGCAGGCGCTCTGCGTCGGCAGCTTGTTGCTGCTGGCCTTCCAGTTCGTCGATCAACTGCTGCTGCAGCGCGGGTAGCTCCTGCGGCTGAATACGGTGCTTGCGTGCCAGGTCATAAATGGCGCTGAGGCGTTCTTCCACGTACTGCTGGCGTTCAGGGTCGGCCTCGAAGTGGTCGAGGTAACGGGTCAGTTCGCCGACTGCTTCCTCGATCTGAATCTGTGCGCTGGCGAGCATGTCGCTGGCTTCACCCAGTTGCGGGCTGTGGCTTTTAAAGGCGTCCAGCCGACTCAGGCTGGCGGTCAGGGCTTCCAGCACGCTGCCTGCGTCATTTTCGCTGCAGATGTTGATGACTTGCTGGCAGGAATGCAGGATCTGGTCTGCGCTGGCGAGCTGACGCTGCTCGTTCTCCAGTTCGTCCAGTTCGCCGTCCTGCAGGCTCAGATTGTCCAGTTCGTCCAGTTGGTAGGTCAGCAGCTGCTGGCGAGCGGCCTGTTCTTCGCTTTGCTGGCTGGCCTGGCGTAGCGCCTTTTCGGTCTGGCGGCAGCGCTGAGCCGCCAGTTGAACCTGTCTCGCGAGTTCGCCGGCGCCGGCGTACTCGTCCAGCAGGCGTCGATGGGTATCGGTTTTCAGCAGCGACTGGTGCTCATGCTGGCTGTGAATGTCGATCAGCATTTCGCCGAGGGCACGCAGGTCCTGCTGGGGGCAGGGTGCGCCATTGATGTAGCCTCGTGAGCGGCCTTCGGCGGTGATCACGCGCCGGAGGATAACCTGGTCGTCGTCCTGCGTCAGGTCACGCTCATCGAGCCACTGGCGGGCTTCGGGAATGTCGCGAATGTCGAAGGTGGCGAGGATGTCGGCCTTGTCGGCGCCGGGGCGCACCGCGCCGCTGTCGGCGCGATCGCCAAGGGTGAGGGCCAGTGCATCGAGCATGATGGATTTGCCTGCACCGGTTTCGCCGGTAATCACGCTCATGCCGCCGCCCAGCTCGAGTTCCAGGGTGTCGACGATGGCGTAGTTGTTGACCGCGAGATGGATCAGCATGGCGCGCTCCCGAGAAAATTGTTCTGGTTGTTTATACAGTAGTTTGCTTTGTGGCGACAAGTCCCCGCAATAGCATGAGCACACTGATTGATATTGACCCTTGAAGCTGTGTGGACTGTCCCCATATAGGTTGCCAGACGCGATCGGCGAGGCCGGTCGTTCATCATTGACTGCGTGTGCGGCGATTGCGCGCAAAGACACGCCCACCCTATGACAGGAGAAAGACATGGCAGAGGAACAGAGACCGGATCTGCAGGATCAGGACGACGTGGTCGATCAGACCGTTGCGACGCCCGAAGGCGATCTTGCCGCGCGCGTAGCGAGTCTGGAAGAACAGCTGGCTACCGCTCAGGATCAGGCTCTGCGGGCGGCGGCTGATGTGCAGAATGCGCGTCGCCGTGCCGAGCAGGATGTTGAGAAGGCGCACAAGTTCGCGCTGGAGCGTTTTGCCAATGATCTGCTGCCGATCATCGATAGTCTTGAGCGCGGCCTGGAGTTGTCCAATGCTGATGATCCGGCGATCAAGCCGATGCGCGAGGGTATTGAGCTGACCCTGAAGATGTTTGCCGACACCCTGGCGCGGTTCCAGGTAGTCCCGGTTCAGCCTGAGGGCGAGCCCTTCAATCCTGAACTGCATCAGGCCATGGCGATGGAAGAAAGTACCGCGGTTGAGCCGAACACCGTGCTCAAGGTGTTCCAGAAGGGTTACACCCTCAGCGGTCGCCTGTTGCGCCCGGCCATGGTTGTCGTCAGCAAGGCCCCGGCGGCGGGTGCCGCGCCCTCGATTGACGAGCAGGCTTGAAATTGATTTGGCAGCCCCCATCAAGGGCTCAAGCATAGTTGAACAGCGCCGCTGACCAAGACGCGGCAGTCAGATTCGGAGAGAAACTTATGGGCAAGATTATCGGTATCGACCTGGGGACCACCAACTCCTGTGTCTCTATTCTGGAAAACGGTTCCGCCAAGGTGATCGAGAACGCTGAGGGTGGTCGTACCACTCCGTCGATCGTCGCCTACACCAACGACGGTGAAACCCTGGTTGGCCAGTCGGCCAAGCGTCAGGCGGTTACCAACCCGCAGAACACCCTGTACGCGGTCAAGCGTCTGATCGGCCGCCGTTTTGAAGAAGACGTCGTACAGAAAGACATCAAGCTGGTGCCGTACAAGATCGTCAAAGCCGACAACGGTGACGCCTGGGTTCAGGTAAACGACGAGAAGATGGCGCCGCCGCAGGTGTCGGCCGAAGTGCTGAAGAAGATGAAGAAGACCGCCGAAGACTACCTCGGCGAGCCGGTCACTGAAGCGGTTATCACCGTGCCGGCCTACTTTAACGACAGCCAGCGTCAGGCCACCAAAGACGCCGGCCGCATCGCCGGTCTGGAAGTCAAGCGCATCATCAACGAGCCGACCGCAGCTGCTCTGGCCTACGGTATGGACAAGGCGCGTGGCGACTCCACCGTTGTCGTATACGACCTGGGTGGCGGTACCTTTGACGTGTCCGTAATCGAAATTGCCGAAGTTGACGGCGAGCACCAGTTTGAAGTGCTGGCCACCAACGGTGACACCTTCCTGGGTGGTGAAGATTTCGACATGCGTCTGATCGACTACCTGGCAGACGAGTTCAAGAAAGAGAACGGCGTTGACCTGCACAACGATCCGCTGGCGCTGCAGCGTCTGAAAGAAGCGGCTGAAAAGGCCAAGATCGAGCTGTCTTCCAGCCAGCAGACCGACGTCAACCTGCCGTATATCACTGCAGATGCGTCCGGTCCGAAGCACCTGAACGTCAAGGTGACGCGTGCCAAACTGGAGTCGCTGGTTGAAGACCTGATCAAGCGCAGCATCGAGCCCTGCCGCATCGCGATGCAGGATGCCGGCCTGGATGTGTCTGACATCAACGACGTTATTCTGGTTGGTGGTCAGACTCGCATGCCGCTGGTGCAGAAGACCGTTGCCGAGTTCTTCAATAAGGAGCCGCGCAAGGACGTTAACCCGGACGAAGCGGTCGCTATCGGTGCCTCCATTCAGGGTGCGGTGCTGGCCGGTGACGTGAAGGACGTGCTGCTGCTGGACGTTACTCCGCTGTCGCTGGGTATCGAAACCATGGGTGGCGTGATGACTACGCTGATCGAGAAGAACACCACCATCCCGACCAAAAAGTCGCAGGTGTTCTCGACTGCAGACGACAACCAGACGGCGGTGACCATTCACGTGCTGCAGGGTGAGCGCAAGCAGGCGAGCCAGAACAAGTCGCTGGGCCGTTTCGATCTGGCCGACATTCCGCCGGCGCAGCGTGGCGTGCCGCAGATTGAGGTCAGCTTCGACATCGATGCCAACGGTATCCTCAACGTGTCTGCCAAAGACAAGGCAACCGGCAAAGAGCAGTCTATCGTGATCAAGGCGTCCTCCGGTCTGTCGGATGACGAAATCGAGAAGATGGTGCGTGATGCCGAGGCCAACGCTGAGGAAGACCGCAAGTTCGAAGAGCTGGTAACCGTGCGCAACCAGGCCGATCAGCTGGTTCACGCGACTCGCAAGACCCTGACCGAGGCGGGCGACAAGGCGACTGATGAAGAGAAGGCTGCCATCGAAACGGCGCTGAGCGATCTGGAAGCGGCGATCAAGACCGGCGACAAGGAAGAGATCGAGGCCAAGATCAACGCGTTGTCCGAGGCATCTGGCCCGCTGGTCCAGAAGATGTATGCCGAACAGGCTCAGGCTGGCAAGGGTGAAGGCCCGGCAGCAGGCGCGGAGTCCGGTAACGATGCGGACGACGTGGTCGACGCCGAGTTCGAAGAGGTCAAGGACAACAAGTAAGTCCTTGATGAACCGGGTAGGGTGGTGCACCGACGGCATGTCCGGTGTGTCGCCCTCCAACTCTGCCTGGCAACGCGGGAGCTTCTCCCGCGTTGCCGTTTGTGCCGGGTGTCTCTGTAAGGGAAGTCGAACACATGTCCAAGCGTGATTATTACGAAGTGCTGGGGGTCGAAAAGGGCGCCAGCGAGGCCGAGCTGAAAAAGGCCTATCGCCGTCTGGCGATGAAATACCATCCGGACCGTAACCCGGATGACGAGAATGCCGAAGAGAAGTTCAAGGAAGCGACCGAAGCCTACGAAGTGCTGACCGACGCCAACAAGCGCGCCGCCTACGATCAGTATGGTCACGCCGGCGTGGATCCGAGCATGGGTGGCGGTGCCGGTGGTTTTGGTGGCGGCGGCGCCAACTTCTCCGATATCTTCGGCGATGTATTTGGTGACATTTTCGGTGGCGGCGGCGGTCGTGGACGTTCCAGCGTGCAGCGCGGCAGTGACCTGCGTTACACCCTGGAGCTGGATCTGGAGGAGGCGGTGCGCGGTACCACGGTCACCATTCGTGTGCCGACCCTGGTTGCCTGCGAAACCTGTGATGGCAGCGGTGCGAAGAAGGGCACCACGCCGACAACCTGTACCACCTGTGGTGGTCATGGT
>Ga0209826_1000276_pt1 | contig 37515 bp, 28 predicted proteins | sample GOMGulsemesocosm_5_FD_184637 | JGI IMG/M metagenome (GOLD analysis project Ga0209826, IMG submission 184637) | Methane-oxidizing microbial communities from mesocosms in the Gulf of Mexico - GOM15C Gulf of Mexico (SPAdes) (version 2) | ecosystem: Environmental > Aquatic > Marine > Cold seeps...
TGGCAAAGTTATCAAATTACTACTATAAAACAGCCAGTGGAGAAACTAGTGAAAGCGGCTGTTGAAATGTTATTAGAACACATAGAAAATCCTGACTCGCCCCCTGAAGCACGTGTATTAACTGGTGCTTTAATTAAAGGCAATTCAGTTAGACGCCCATAGTTAGCGCTGGTTACCCAATAAAACTGAGTGATCTGGCATTAGCTAACAATAAAAACGAAGCGATTACCGATGACTCAACTACCAATTTTAATTTTGCCTGGCACCTTATGCACCGGTACGATGTTTAGCGAACAAATAAATCAGCTACAGCAATATTGCCAAGATATTACTGTTGTGCAATTCAGTACTGAAAAATCACTTACCGAAATGGCCAATAAAGTCATTAAAGCGACTAATAATGTACCTTGCGCAATAATTGGTTTCTCTATGGGCGGTATAGTTGCATTAGAAGTAGCAAAATCACAACCACAACTTATCGCAAAACTCGCTTTACTGAACAGCAATTGTCATGGGGATCTTCCTGAGCGAAAAATAGCGCGTATAACACAAATTGCACAAGCAAAATCAGGACAATTAAGCGAGCTAATATCGGAAACATTTTTGCCTAATTATTTGTTCAAAGCCGATAACGCGCACGAAAAATTAATAATGGAGATGGCCGAATCGCTAGGTACCGATTGTTTTGTTGCCCAAGTAATGGCTATCGAAGATCGGCCCGATTCTCTATCTGTATTGCAACAACTCAAAAGCGACATACTCATTATTGGCGGTAAGCAAGATAAAATTTGCCCCGTTGAGCATCAACAAATGATGCATGATGCAGTGCCTAATAGCCGCTTAGAGCTGCTTGAGCAGTGTGGTCATTTTGCGCCACTAGAACAAGCGAAAAAGGTCTCAAACTTATTAACACACTGGTATTTATCAAACTCTCTTTGATGACTACTGTTACATTATTAACAGGTATATTGTTATGTCTTTAAAACAATCTTTAGCGCTAAAGAAGCCCTTAATTGGGACTTTTATCAAAACACCACATTTTCACATTACTGAAGTGCTAGCGCATACAAACCTTGATGTATTGTGCCTAGATGCAGAGCATGCTCCGTTTGATCGCTCTGATCTCGACACTTGCGTATTAGCGGCAAAATCTCAACAGATGCCCGTGGTAATACGTATACCCGATACAGAAAATGCCACTATTTTAAATGCACTAGATTTAGGTGCTGATGGTATTGTCTTACCGCACATCTTAAATGCAGACCATGCTCGTCGCGTAGTAAAAAAGTGTTTTTACGGCCCTGATGGAAGAGGATATGCAGGCTCGACTAGATTTGCTGGCTACACTACTAAAAAACTTCCTGAAAATTTAGCGAACAATAAAAATCAAACTTGTGTTATCGCCCAAATTGAAGACTTAGAAGCTGTTGATGATATTGATGCGATATGCCAAGTTGAAGGCATAGACTGTATTTTTATCGGCCGAATGGATTTAACTGTTGCCTTAGAACATACCAATGCTAGCCACCCGGATGTATTATCTGCGGTAGAAAAAGTTGTTAATGTTGCCAACAAACACGGTAAGAATTGCGGTATGTTTGTTGGAGATTTAAGTGAGCTACCTCACTGGATTTCTTTAGGTGTCAGCTTATTTTTGCTCGGCTCAGATCATGGGTTCATGCTAAGTGGTGCACAACAACTCCAGCAGAAATTCAAAGACGCGATAAAACAAGTAGAGAAGTAGTTATACCAATGCTAGTAAGTTAGTGATCGAATATTAATTAGGGTAAACCTTCAAGAACAAGGCGCTTAATTAGCGCCTTCCCTATAACAGCTTCTAACACAAGAACCTAGCAACGTGCTTTATTAAATTCCCGCATGCGTCCCAACACATCAACGCCCAATTGATGATAGACATGGAGCAAATCAACTAAAACCCAGTTCTCACGAATTAAACCCTTTTCACAACGCCAAAAGTCTAAACTTCGCATACTGATTTGTTGATTTGCAGGTGCAATACCTAACCAACCTCCATGGCTAATGGTCATCTGCATGCCTGGCCAAGCGGTAAAACCGACATAATTTCCATCACTAAATAAATAGCCCTTATCAACATCACCTACTCGATTAGGCATACCGTTTAGAAATGGAATTTGATGCCAGTTACGAAAGCCCTTTATTCCCCTGCCTGTACCTATTCCTGAAGGACCATACCAGCTAGCCTTTGGATGCCAATATTTATCTAGCTCCATTGCCTCAACGCCACCTTCAGCATAGTTACCAAGTGAAATACACATATCAGAAACAAGCTTTGCGCTTTTTGCTGCCAATTGGCTATCAGGAACGATATTTAAGCCATCTTGTGTTGCCGGAGCCGGTACATGCCACTCTCGACCTAGACTGGGGACCATTGGCCAAGCGTTAGCCTGCATCATCACTTCAGGGATATCCCAAATAGCTTGAATTTCAACAACAAGGTTATTTTCAATACGAAAGAACTCATGAAAACGCATTGAAACTTGATGACCTGTAGCAGGAATATCTAACCAGCTTTTCTCAAAACTGCCTGTGTAATAGCCGCAATAGCCCACCCAATGGTGACCATTTTCACTTTCACCGGCCATGACGATAGTATCTCGACATTCGAGATCGGGGATAGCTTTATGCAGCGGTTCATAGGCGCTATCATAAAAACTCTGTGCACCATGCATCGTTTCAAAAGGAAAAGACAACTGCACTAAAACGTCAGGAGCGAGTACTTTAGTGAGCTCAATTAAAACAGTGCTGCGATCAAAATCATAAAGTGCACTGCGTAATGATTTGAGCAACACCTTATTTTTCTCATGTAATTCTTGCATTAAATTTCCTCTTAATAATACTAACTTTCACCAATCCCCTGTAACTATAAGCTCTACCTCTTGCTACTAACTTGCATTAAGTCATGAGATTACTGCTGTAAAATATAGTTATTTAAAAAATCAAAACCATTGATGACTTCGAAGTCATTAGATGATACTCTGCAAAAAAGATAATTCAAGTAAAACTTCTTAATTGAATTTAGAAATGGAGAAATAAAATTGAAAACGCTAATAGATAAACTATACCTACAATTACAGTCATCCCCAGAACAAATCAATGATTACCTAGAAGACGATGTGCAGTGGCACGTAAGTGCACCGATAAACGATCTTCACAACAAAGAGCAAATGATAAAAGAGTTTTGGCAACCTTTAGCAAATGCATTACCAGACATAGAGAGAAAGCCATTCATTAATGTTGAAAGTGAATATCAAGGTGCAACATGGATAGCCAGCACCGGTTATTTTATTGGTACATTTGCTCAAGACCTTTTCGGTATTCCTGCAACGAATAGAACACTGTATTTACGCTATACAGAATTAGTACGACTTAAAGACGGTAAAATAGCTCAATGTTTTATCATTCTCGACTTTTTAGATGCAATGAACCAAGCTGGTGTAAACCCACTAAGAAAAAGCTTAGGTCATAGCGGGTTAATGATGCCACCATCAACTATGGACGGCGTAGTTAGAGAAGCAAGTGGTGTAGATACCGCACAAAAATCTCAACAACTCATACTTGATATGCTTGATGAATTAGGCCGTTTTGACGGAAAGTCATTATCAAGTATGAAATTAGAAAACTACTGGCATTCAGATTTTATGTGGTATGGCCCTGCAGGCATTGGCACAACTCGTGGTATTGAAGGCTTTAGAAGAGACCATCAAGGCCCATTTGTATTTAGTTTTCCTGATAGAGATGTAGACCATAAAGCAACTTTAGTCGCTGATGGTAATTATGTGGCAACGGGCGGTTGGCCACACATGCACGGCACCCATAGCGCAGGCGGTTGGCTAGGACTGCCCCCTTGTAATAAACAGTTATCGTTACGTGTAATGGATATTTGGCGTCGTGAAGGTGATTTACTCAAAGAAAACTGGGTAGCCATCGATATTATTGATATGTGCATGCAAATGGGGCTTGATGTATTTGCTATGATGAAAGAACAGCTAGCCGATGAAGCTTAATAGTTGATTAAATTACTTAAATAAAAACAGATAAAAAGGAAGCTTACTCAGCTTCCTTTTTATTATGTATATCTTTTGCAGAGATTTTTTACTTAACTTGCCTAAACGTAGGTTAACTCGGATTATTAATTTTTTTACTACGTTCCAAAATATCTAAACCTTGTTGTTTTAACCAATAAGGAATATCAATTAATACCCAGTTTTCCATCAACTTGTCACCTTCTCGGCGATAAACATCAACCACTCGCATATCAGCACGAATTTCAGCTCCTGGTAGTCCTAAAAAACCACCAATAGGTGTGTTAGTTAAATTAGGCCAGCCAAAAAAACAGGCATAATTGCCCTCTGCATATCGGCAAATATGGCCATTAAAGACTTTGTCTTTCAGTCCTTGTCTAAACGGGTAAGAATGTTGTTCTTGAAATTTTGGAATAGTATAAGTCGCGCCAATACCGGCAGGTCCATACCATGCCATATCCTTAGCCCAGGTATTTTCCAATATCTCAGGTGGGTAATTATCATTTGCAGTTTTATTGAGCTGTGATAAATCATCAATCATTTGATTTAACACCGCCATAGTTTTTTCTCCCTCTGCGGGATTCATATCCTGTAATTGAATGCCATCATGAGTTCTTGGCCCAGGATAAATAAATGAATGCCCTGTTGATTGTGGCAATGGGTTAATACCTACTTGATTCATCACACTGATAATGTCACAGAAGAAACCTGAACGGATAATTTTGCCATCTTTAATACAATTAAAATCCGCATAACGAATCATCGCAACTCTGCCCGAGCGTGGAATACCCAACCAATCTTGATCAAATTGCACCATAAAATGCCCCATGCTAGTAACCCAACTTGCATCATCATTACCACTGACACCTGCCATAAATACATCTTGCCGACGTTGAATATACTTAAAAGATTGCATAAAAGGTTGCCAAAATACTTGATTAACCGCTTCAGGGCCTTTTTGTTCATTAAATGGGTGCACTCCATACCATTGACAGTCATCACTCATATAATGAGATAAAACATCGCCAACGGTTTCGGAGTTTGCTTGTTCTAACGCTTGATAATATTCTTGAATAAGCGCTTTGTTTTTTTGCTCATTAGTACTCATAATCCGCTACCTTAAAAATAGATAAACAGTGTATTCATATGAAGTTTAATACACCTATACACTAAACACCGCTATAAAACCTCCTGAGTGCAATACGGCATTTAAATTCCGCTTTTTGCATCTAACCAGTCAAATTTTACAAGTTATGCTTCCAAATAGTTTTAAACAATGTTATGTTTTAATGACTTCGAAGTCAAACCATAAATAGACTTCAAAATAAAAACGATGAGAGATATATACATGACTGAATTTGGCACCTTGAATTGGACTATTTTAATAGTCTATATTTTAGCAAATCTTTTACTTGGTTTTGTTATTAGTAAAAAGGTCAGTACCGCTGATGATTTTTACTTAGGCCAAAAGCAAACACCTTGGTGGGCTATTGGTATATCTGTTCTCGCAACCTATGTTAGTGCCATGACCTTTCTTGGAGCCCCAGCATGGGCATACAAGGATGGCTTATCCGTTATTGCAATTCATTTAAACTATCCGCTAGTTATTATAGTCGTTATTACTTTTTTCTTTCCTTTCTTTTATAACGCCGGATGTGCATCTATCTATGAATATCAAGAGAAAAGATTTGGTAAAAAAGCGCGGGCTTTAGTGTCAGGCATTTGGCTAGTATCGCAAACAATGAGCTCAGCAGCTGTTTTGTACGCCACTTCAATTGTACTCAGTTATATTACCGGTATCCCTGAAATTACGGCGATTGTCATCGTCACTATTATTGCCTTAATCTATACAGTGATGGGAGGGATTACCGCTGTAATTTGGACCGATGTTATTCAATCAGGTATTTTATTGCTTGGCGCAGGCATCATTATGTATGCGCTTATTGATAGTAGCTCAATACCTGTAATGGAAAGCCTAGCTCAACTCAAAGCGCAAGGTAAAACCAACCCGCTTAATTTTGATTTCGACTTCACCAATGTCACCACGGTATGGTCCGGCATTATTGCAATGTCGCTTTACCATATTACAGTTTACGGCACTAACCAAATGATGGTTCAGCGCACGCTAGCAGCTAAGAACATTGGTGATGCGAAAAAATCATATTTATTGATGGGGTTCTGCGCCTTCTTCGTTTATTTCTTTTTCATCATCATGGGTATCCTGTTTTATAACCACTACCAAGGTAAGACATTCGAAAATGAAAATACTATTATCTTAGAATTTGCCGCTGAATATGGCATGCCTGGATTGATGGGGATTATCGCTGCCGCGGTAATGGCTGCCTCTATGTCCAGCTTAGACTCAGCATTTAATTCTTTATCTACCGTTTCTACGCTAGATTTTTACAAAAAGTATTTCAAACCTAATGAAAGTGAAGGCCATTACCTCAATGTGTCACGTATATTCACTGTATTTTGGGCGGCAATTATTATCGTTCCAGCCATTATGTATCACTTATACAGTACCGGATCGATATTAGAAGTATTAAGTAAAGTCGGTGCTTATTTTGTTGGCGCGCAACTGGGTATGTTTGGCTTAGGTTTCTTTTCAAAACATGCCAGCGAACGAGGACTTTTAGTCGGCACTTTTGTTGGTGTACTCGCTGTCGCTTACACCGCAATTTATACCGATGTTGCTTGGCCCTGGTATGCAGCAATAGGCGCATTTGTAAATGTTGTTGTAACCATCATCGCCAGTATCGCAATAGATGGTAAACAAGCGGAATACTCCCCTTATACAGTCAAAGGTCAAATAAAATCCTTTACCGATAGCGGCTCACCAACCACTGAAAATGGTTGGTACCTAGTGCCTGGTAGAGTAGATAAGGTGTGTTACGCACTCTTCGGATTCTTTATATTTACACTAGTTTTTTTATTCTCCTTTGAGCTCTTTATTTAAGGGCAACGGATAACACTATGACATCTAAACTTAATAATACCATCACCCAAGTACATTGGCAGCCTTTGACCAAACTATTAGAGCCTTCGGGAGAAAAACAACAAACCCTATCTGGGTTTGATGAAGAATTCATCGATATTGTTGACTATATTATTCGTATAACCCACCGTATTTGGGAGCAAAAAAACGTCGGCCTTTGTTATGAATATTATAGTGACATTTGTCCAGTGTTTACGTTAGGCGGTTATTTTGAAAGTGTTGAACAGGTCGTTCAAGGTACGTTAAAAACCATTGCTGCTTTTCCAGACAGAAGCTTAATTGGTGAAAATGTTATTTGGAAAGAAGAGGAAGATGAAACGTATTATTCATCGCATTTGATCACCAGCATAATGACAAATACAGGTAACTCTGATTTTGGTTTAGCAACAAATAAAACTGGTCGAGTAACCACCATTGCAGACTGCGTATGTTTTGAAAATAAAATAATCAAAGAATGGTTAGTACGTGATAACAGCTTTTTGATCGCTCAGCTTGGGATTGACTTGATCGACGCTGCTATTCACTTCGCTAAGCTTGCACAAAATGACACGTTTAATGCATGGTACAGTGATGAGTTTGATCGTGTACGAAAAACACAGCATAGAGCAACATTAAGTTTAACTAATAAAGATTGGACCGTTGATAATTTCGCCCAATCATGGGCACAAACCATATTCAATCAAAAACAATTCTCTACCTTAACTGACTTCTACCATGTTGCCGCTGCACATCAATGGCCAGGCGGGAGAAAATCAACCGGCCTTGCACAAATTAGCGGCACTTTAATTCAATGGCTAGCACAATGTCCTGATGCCAAAATGACAATAGATCATATTGGCGTTGTTGGTTTTGATAAAGATACCATTGATATTGCGCTTCGTTGGTCAGTTGCTGGTACTTATTCGCCACATATTGAACGATTAGCCGCACTCAAAGGTAATAACTTTTTTGTACTTGGTTGTACTCATTTGAGAGTGAGAAATCAAAAGATAATTAAAGAAGTGACTGTGTTTGATGAAATTTCTCTTTACGCCAATATCATTAGAGATTCTGGCGTGTCGTTACCATTACTACAAGAAGGAGCTTAATTATGTTTAATAATCTTATTGAGCTGTATACACGAGGCGATATCGCGCAACTATCTTCAAATATACTACATAGCTCCTCTTGGAAGCAGCATGATTTTACCGCCTATGGTAATATGCAAATTGAAAAGCTTTGGTTAAAAAGTCTTGAACAATTTGGATTTTTCACACTTTCAAAGAAGCAAACAGTGCAAGGTAAAGAGTTTTCGGCTCTCTATTTTGAATTAACAAATGATGAAGCTAATCAAAGTGTTTCAATAACGTTTTTCTTAGAACATAATAATTTTCATATAAAACGCCTTCACTGCATCGTTGATACCGTAAAACTAGCACAGTTGTTAAACCTAACTCCTGAGCAAGTAATTGCTGATTTACCGTCACCGGACCCTTTGTTTTTGAGCCAGTTCGATCATCAAATGCATCCGCAAAGTTATCACGCGATACCGACTGATATCTGTGATATGCCTAAGGCTATTGCTCAGCCAATGACACAATGGTGGAACATCTGGCAAGAAAAGCATTTAGCCAGTTTCGAAAAAATTTATCATGCTGATGCCCAAGTAAATATCTCTGGGTTTGGTACAAACCAAGGTTATGGCGCATTAATACAATTTCAGCTGACATTACATAATCGTATGAATCGCAATTATTGCCAGCTAGAACAACTGTGTGTTGACGAAAAGCAAAATACAATTGCCATTCAATGGCATATTGATGGGGATTATCTTGAAAGTGATACCATTAAGCGCATTCGTATACCTATCACCTCGATAATACGATTAGAGAACAATTTAATTGTTGAAGAGCAATTTCAGGTCGATTGGTTAGCACTTTGTAAAGGCTTTAATTTGACCTACCCTTTCGTATGAGCAAAGTAATATCATGGATTGATGCCCATCACCACCTTTGGGACTTAGACGCTGTTCATTACCCTTGGCTTGCCGCCAAGGGTGAAAAACGCTTTTTCGGCCAACCCGATCCAATCAGAAAGAACTACCTGATAAAAGATTTTTCTTGTGATCATCAACACAAAATTTCTCAAAGTGTGCATGTCCAAGTGGGTGCTTCTAACTCATTAAAAGAAACAGAACTTATCCACCGATTATCACAGTCAGGCCAAAGCGATGCGATGAGTTTTCCGAGTGCTGCGGTTGTGGCGATTGATATGCGTCAACCATCTATTGAACAGCAGATTACCCCCCACTTAAGCTATAATATCACTCGCGGTGCTAGAGATATTATTGGTAAGAGCCCTGAAGAGAATAAATCACTACCTGCGTTTATTCCTGATGTTTGGTTGAATAATTGGCAATATTTAGCCAGCAAATCACTAAGCTTCGATCTGCAATTAACGAGTGAGCAATATCAAATGGTATTAAAAACACTTGAGCGGGTACCCGAGGTAAAAGTCGCTATTTGTCACTTTGCTTCCCCTTGGGATCAATCAGATTTAGGCTTTGATTATTGGAAAAAACAGATGCAAGCGTTTGCCGAACTGCCAAACTGTTATATGAAACTTTCCGGATTTTCAATGTTTAAACATACTTTTGATTCAGAAAGCTTTAAACGTTACGCACATGCGGCAATTAATATCTTTGGTCCTCAACGTTGCATGTTTGGCTCTAATTTCCCTGTTGATAAACTATATATCTCTTATGCTGATTTACTCGCCCAATGGCATGAAATCATTGCTATCTACAATATAGATGAAGCTAACTATCTAGCATCAAAAACTGCTAGCAATTTTTATCAATTGTAGCTCTACGTACTCCGTTAGCAATAGACAATGGTTCCAATGCTACATTAGGGGGGTTGGTTAGAACGAATATATCACAATCAATAGAAAGCGTAGACTTGTGTTAAATATGTCAGCTTGAAATAGCTTTTGTATTCATTTTTTAACCGTCAAAAACGCTTCTCTGATCTGTAGTAAAGTCATTTATAGCTTGTTCAAATAAAATTTCAATTAGCCCTGATGTTCTATAACCTTCAATCAAGGTATTAAATTGTTCTAAATATTGTGCACAAGGGGAAAGTTTCGAAAAGGAGAAGTGTACTGAATTTAACATTAAAGAGTCAGAAAATTTAAATTTATTGACTAAATCAAAGATTTCCAAATATCTTTGGATATTTTTTTTATCTGATAAAATATAATCAACTCTGCCGGTTAAAAGTTGACCAAACATCGCTTGCACGTCAGTAACTTCATTAACTTTAAAACCTAAAATCTTTCCAGATGTGTATTCATCAATAACAGTACCAAAACTAGCTCCTCTTGGTTTCACGCCGGTTAACCCTTTTAAATCATCAATATTCTTAATTTCAAGTATTTTGTCTAAGTATACGGCACGAATATCATCAATAAATAATGCATCACTCACTTCCCAGTTTTGTTCACGCTCTAGATTCAAATAATGCCCAACTAACATATCTACTTTACCTGAGTTCATATAAGCGTTTGCTCTCTTCCAAGGGAGGTTACAGTCAAACTTTATGTTTAACTGTAATTCTTTAGCAGCAGCGCGAGCAATTTCAACAGCAACCCCTGTTGCTCTATTTTGATTGCTAGGCACTATAAAAGACACTGGATACCACACATCACTACAAGCAGCATTGATAACTTTACATTCATTTGCAACGCTTGAAACATGGAAAATTAAAAATAATAAAAGCCCAAAATATCCCTTTGCCATTTATTAGATTCCTGTCGTTAAGATCAATTAGTATACAAGTCAGACTAGACTATAAGGTTTTAAATATACAGGTGATTTTATAAACTGATTTACTAAACTGATTTACTAAACTTTGAAGTAATTCGATTTAGTCAGGCGCACTTTAACCTTTCACCACCATTTTACTGTTGTCATAATGAAGCACAATGCCAATAATCAGACATAAAAAAGCCGCAGACTAAGCTGCGGCTCTATAATAATGAAACTAAAGTAGTCTACGTTAGAACGTATACTTAAGACTTGCTCCCCAAGTCCTTGGGTCATTCCAGTTAGCTTGAACTGAGTTAAGTGGTTTAGAATCTCGAATTTGAGAGTGCACTACTGCACGTGTAAGTACTTCTTCATCGGTTAAGTTTTTAATAAAGAAATCCATTTGTACATTTTCACTAATAATCCAGCTTACGCGCGCATCAATCATAGCATGAGCATCTACTTTTGCTTCTGGAATGTTAACATCAAACGCATAGTAGTCATCACTGTAGTTTATTTGAATATGTGGAATTAAGAACGCACCATTACCCAAATCAACTTCATACGTTGCCGCTAAACCAATACTATATTCTGGAGACATCGCCGGTGACCAACCAGCAAAGCTAAATTGACTGTTATTGTCATTAATGTCCTGACGACCTTCAATATTACCTAAGCCAAGTAAAGGACGAAGTAACGAGTTACCAACGGCAAAGTCATCAGAGAATTCAGAATCTAACCATGCAAGCGTACCAGAAAGTGACAAGTTATCAGTTGGGTACCACTGGATATCAACTTCTACACCAACAGTATCAATACTGCCACCATTTTCATAATATTCAAAACTTTGTGTCGTGCCTGCTTCCACACAATCGAGTACCGGTTCATTACTAGTGCTATCACTACATGCAACAGCAAATAACTGTGCTTTAACATCATCATATTCATTAGCAAATGCTGAGATATTTAAACGCATATCACCATCAAGTAACGTACTCTTCATGCCAACTTCAAAAGACATTACTTCTTCATTATCATATAACGGGTCTGCACCACGAGAAACAACGCGACCATCATTTGCGCCACCCGTTCTAACACCTGTAGAAGCTGATGCATATAGCATTAAATCATCGGTTTGATCATATTCAATTGCCGTTTTCCACAATACTGCTGAATCATCCCAGTCGGGTATACTATCTCCGGTAAACGTTTTTTCATCTTTGTTATAGCGTAGGCCACCAACTAGGCGCAGATCATCTGACACCTCATAACGTAATTGACCAAATACCGCGATTGAATCTGAAGTATGTGGGTCATAATCTGGGTTGCCCCAGCTTGGAACAACTAATGAATCGGCTACACCATTTCCTGTTGTATCTTCGCGCCATATCCATGCCCAGTCAGCTTCTTGATCAAAATAATACAAACCTGCAATCCATTGAAGTGGGCCATCACCATTAGAAGATAACTGTAACTCACTTGATATTGTTTCCTGATCATCCTCTCGACCAAAGCCACCAACAAAATCTAATCCACCATCACTATAATCATTATCATAGAATTGTTTGCCGCTTAACTCTGAATAATTTGATGTCCATTTAATATCAACGGAATCTGTATACCACTCAAAAACAGCCGTAGCAGAAAATGCTTCTTGCTTATCCCATGACATTGCATTTCGGTATACGTCATACGGACCAATGTCGTCACGCTCAGTATCACTCGGCTGATAAATATGGCCTTTAGTTACGGTTGCATTAGGATTAAAAATTCCAGAGCCAGGTGCAGTTTCAGTTAACGAATATCCTGCAATTTGTTGATATCCCCAAATAGCCTCTGAGTTAGCATCTTTTTTCGAGTAATCCAAACGGAAAGTGGCATTAAAATCTTCACTTGCTTCATAGCGAGTTACTGAGCGAAGATAAAATTGATTTTTTTCACGTAAGTCATCTGAAGGACCAGGTACAACATGGTTATTAATGTAGCCATCATGTCTGTCTGAGGCCAAAACTAAACGAGTAGCTAAATTATCTGCCAATGGTATATTTAATATACCTTCATAGGCACTACGATCATAAGCTCCTGTTGTAATTTTAACGCTACCTTCTACTTCATCCATTACCGGACGATTAGTGATAATATTTATACTACCCGCAAATGTATTTCGGCCATAAAGCGTACCTTGTGGGCCTCTTAAAACTTCAATTCGTTCAATATCGACAAACGCACCCATGCCTGCAGTTGTTGTTGGTACATAAATACCGTCTTGGAAAATACCAATAATTTGTTCGGCTATCCCCGTTCCTGCTACACCTACTTCGTTAGTTCGAGCACCACGCATCGCCGGCCTTACTTCACCACCTGAACTACCAACTTTTAGACCGGGTACAACTTGTTGTAAACCTGTTATATCAATAATGCCTGCGCGCTCAACATCATCAGCCCCCAATGCAGTGATAGAAGAAGATACTTCTTGTAAATCTTGTGAATGGCGGTTAGCAGTAACAATTATTTTTTCAATTCTACCTGAGTCATCTTCTTTAGATGCTTCTTCTGCAAATACTGATTGACTTAGACAAGCATTGACAACAGCCAATGCAATAGTTGATTTAACGAGTTTTCTAGGTGTAACTGGCTTCATGGATATACCCTCTTTTTTCACTTACAAAGAACTAAGCATGTAATATTTTAATTAGTGTCACTTATGGGCTATTTATTGTTTATATATTGCCCACGCCCATATTTATACTTCGAAGTCACTTTGATGTCAAGCAAGATACTTTCAAGTTTATTCACATTTATTGTGATCAAGATCATAAAAACCTAAAGTAATCACGCCAAACCATTGTTTTAAAGACAGAACAACAGTATTAAAAACATCTAAACAGAGGTGTAAAAACAAACAAATAAAAATGACTTCGATGTCATCAATTAAATATTTAGATCCATTTAAGTTAAAAAAACTGTCTCATTCTTTAGTAATTCTAACATTTTATTTACTTAAAACCGTATAAATGTGCTTTACACACAATGAAGGTACTTTATGATCTCAATCAATGACTGCGAAGTCATTATTGATACAATAAAAGAATAGTCAACAAATAAAAGCCCGTAATGAGATATAGCTTTAGCGATAAAAGTACCATAATAACTATCATAGCCCTACTGGTGAGCTTGTTTGCACAGATGCAGGCTATTAGTTTACTGGGTATTACCATTCCCTTAAGCCTCTCAAGTAACGAAATGTCCACCAATACGATTGGCCAAGTAATGGCTCTCTATTCTATTGGCTTAGTCATTGGTAGTTACCAAGGGAAAAAAACCATTGCCAGAGTAGGACATATAAGAGCATTTGCCGGTTTTGGTGCTATAGCAATATCTGCAGCTATCATCCATAGCTTAACTCACAGTGTAGTGTTTTACGCCCTACTTAGAATTGTAAGTGGTTTATCAGCAGCTGTGATGCTAATAGTGATAGAAAGCTGGTTTAATACACTAAGCCAAAACACTGATAGAAGTCGACTAATGGCACTTCACCAAGTCGTTTTTTATTTTGCCATGGGAACAGGACAATTACTGATAAACTTAGTACCAGATGATTATTCTGCAAGTTTTTTGATTGCTGCTCTATTATCCTGTTGCGCGCTTATTCCAATAACACTGATCAGAATTGAAAATCCTACCGTGACACTCAATAAACAGACTAAGCTTTCAGAACTATTCACAATTGCACCATGCGGTATTATAGGAGCAGTGTGTGCAGGCAATGCCATCGGCACAGTATTTAATCTTGCCCCGATTTACGCAAAAAACATGCAAATATCAACATTAGATATTTCAATTTTTATGTCAGCAATAATTTTTTCGGGCGTGTCACTGCAAAGAACAATTGGCAAATTAGCAGACAAATATTCAAGAGAGCACATTTTAATTGTTTTACTGCTTATTACTGCTAGTGCTGCACAACTATTATTATCATTAAACACTGTGGTTCCCTTGGTTATTTTAGGTATTGTGTTAGGCGCTCCTATTGCGTGTATATATCCGGTTAGTGTTGCTGCAACCTATGCCCATCTAAGTGATGATGAATCAGTGGCATCTAGCAGTGCACTAATGCTAAGTTATGCTATTGGTGGATTTTCAGGGCCCATTATTGCTTCATTCTCAATGACATTATTTAGCAATAATGCTCTATTTATGTATTTATCAATATATTGTGTGACTGGTGCAGTTATATGCTTTTTTATCAAGAAAGTTAACTTTACTGGTAATAAAAACTAGTTCCTATCTAATGGACCAATAAGGTTTATAATATATGGACTGTCCACTTCGCTTGATTGACCTAGCCAACTGAAAATATTAATGTATGTTATAAGCGGCCTATGTTCATTTTGACTTCATACTCTTTATCAATATTTCTGTCTTTATAGGCACTAAACGGTAATGTATTAAGCGTTCACATTAAAGTCTTTGAACGATAAGAAAACAACCGTGGGTAAGTTATAAGGAATAATATGAAATATTTGATAGTAACTGTTTTGATTTTGTTTTTATCAACCACGGCGCAAGCCAAGCATTATATTCATTTAGATGAGGATAAAAAAAATTATAAAACTCAACTATTGTGGCCAGATATCTCGATACCTTGGGGTATGGTTCAGCTGCCTGATGGACGGATATTAGCCACAGAACGTTCAGGTACATTATTTTTGTTAGCAAAAAATAAACCTGCGATTGAGATACAAGGGTTACCTAAAATACATGTGAACAATCAAGGTGGTTTACTTGATATTGTTTTACATCCAGATTTTGTAAAAAACGACTTGATTTTCTTTACGTATGCTAGTCCAGAAGGAAAAGGTAGAGGAAGTAACACTGCATTAATGCATGCTAAGTTAGACACACATAATAATAGGCTCACTGAGCAAAAAGTATTATATAAAGGAGAAGGAAATACCACCAAAGGTGCGCATTACGGTAGCCGAATAGTGATAGATAATGGCTATATTTATTTTTCAATCGGTGATCGAAAAGAGCGTGATCTAAATCCGCAAGATTTATCTCGTGACGGCGGTAAAATTTATCGCTTAAATCTTGATGGTTCGATTCCTAGTGATAATCCATTTATTGAAAATGGTACGGCGAAAAAAGCGATTTTTTCCTATGGTCATCGCAATCCACAAGGACTTATTAAATTGGGTGATACGGGGCAAATTTGGTCACATGAGCATGGACCAAAAGGTGGAGATGAAGTTAATTTAATTGAAGCCGGTAAAAACTATGGCTGGCCAGTGATCAGTTATGGTATTAATTACAACAATACAAAGTTCACTGATCTGACTAAAAAATCCGGAATGGAGCAGCCTAAGCTTTATTGGGATCCATCTATTGCGCCATCGGGTATGGCATTTATCCAAAGTGATAAATATCCACAATGGCAAGGCAAAATATTGCTTGGTTCAATGAAATTTAATCACCTTGTTTTATTAGAGATTATGAATAATGAGGTTGTGAAACAAACAAAACTACTGACTGATGTTGGTGGTAGGGTCAGAAATGTGATTCAAGGAAGTGATGGCTACATCTATCTAGGGATCGACGGTAAAGGAGTTTTACGTTTGCTTCCTTAACACTCTAGCAAGTGATTTTAAAATACTGACTATATTTATATCTTACAAGCATAAATCATTTGAAACTTCAGTTATGAAATCTATGGCGAAAACGCCCCTGAAGCATGCTGTAAATTGGAGCCAAAGTGCCTAACCAATACAGATAGTCTACATCATTTATTTTGCCAATTTAATAGAATAGAATAGACAAAGATTTTCATAAGATAGAATTTCATTATCAACGAACAGCTATTTTAGTAAAAAAGATACTTCCAGATGAACAATTAGCCCATCAAGAAAAAGAAGTGGTTATCCCGCCAGAACAGGCATTATGTCTATGTGAAATCAATAATCAAAGTGTCGATGATATCTATTTTGAGCATTTACAAAAATTAAACATTATCGACTAGCACCGTGCTTATTCACTCCAATTATTTCATCACTCATTTCGCGTAAGAACTCTTCTATTGTACTCGGCATAATATCGCTAATCTCCGACATAGCCTGATGATATACATTACAAAACTTTACTTTTGCTAATTTTAAAGATTTGGAAATAAAATTAACATCTTTACTCAATAATAATAAAGACTGACTGATGGTTTTAAACCTAAGCGCTGGAGTAACATCTAAAGCGCTAAAAATCACTAAATGGCTATTCTCTTCAAGGTATTTTGCCGCTACAAGGTAACAGTGACCTTGAATTCGAGGGGATAAAAATGAAGGATAAGCGCCAATAATGTAACTGGCGATCGCCGCAAGTGCGCCATTTGGGACAGCAACCTGCGTTACGATCACGCAATTATTCAAATCGTATGTTACAGCCACTCCCTCGGATTGAGTGTCATTGCAATTACGGCATTCAACATCATCAACCAATTGCTCAATAGCCTCTAGATATAATGAATGTAATAAATTTGGGATAGCCGAAACTCTTTGCATATTATTAGTAGAGTAATATCGGTGCGGCTTAATCTGATTAACTCTGTTCGACAGCTTAACTAAAGGTTCGAGCAAAAGGTGTTCTACGGGTTTGCGTAACGTTTTCTTAGCGATGTTTTCGCAACTATGATGTAAATTTACTGACGTCAGACGATGCAGCGATGGTGTACCTATAGCTAAGCGAACAGGTGGTGATAACTCAGGCTGACTACCATAATGGAGCTCAATCAGACGATTTATTGCTGGCGAGTATCTGCCGTAGGTAAATTTTTTTAGATGAATAGCCGCTGAAAATATTGGTGGCGTATTGTTGGCTATAAACTGCTTACAAACAGTGGATATCTGCTCAATATTTTTCTCGTATACAATCACATTGAGGGCAAACAGACCGTTCTTGTTTAGATTTAGTTGCGGTGGTACCAACTCGGCATTTATTGGTAAAAGCAACGTGGAAAGAGCCAAAAAATTGCGCTCAAAGTAACCAAAAAAAATTGGGTCTATCCACCACCGTGCGAGCAGTTGTCCCCGTTCAAACTCGTGTGGCAATTGCTGCGGCATCGGTCGGTAATTCTGCTGTGCCTCGACGGTTTGCTCAAAGCCATTATCGAAAGTTATATTTTCTAATAATGTAGAAACCTGTTCAATGTTTACATTAGCTGTCACTAAGCTGATCTTTGCTGGTTGATAATGCTGACCGTGGTAATTTTTTAAATCATCGACTGCTATCTTTGAAATGAATCGGCTATCACCACCATATTGGTAAGTTCGCTCGACCGAAATATCACTTTTATCGATCTGGGATTGACGACGGGCTGAGTCATCGAGTTGTGAGCCCAGTAACTCTCGATAAATAACACCGCAATTAGCACCATCATGGATCTCATATTGTAAGTCGCTGTTGTCATAAATCGGGCTAATAAGCCCACTTAACAAGTAACGTAAACCAAGTTCAAATGTCGCTGGGCACTGACTTTGACAATGAAAATAGGTTACACTTGAGCTGGTGGAAGCGTTTATCGTTAAATCTGTCAGTGATGTCAGCTGGAATAATGTCGAGGGATCTGTAAATATTTTGCTTCGCCTGAAGACAAAATGTTCTACCGCATGGCCGATACCACTATCATCAACAGCAGGAGTATTGACAATAAAAAGTGCGCAATAACCATCATCATTAACGATATTGCGTTGCGTTAGCCCGCCTTGGTGAATAAAGCAAGATTGGCTAGACAAGATTGTTATCACTGCCAGTCGACATCAAACTTGACTGCATTGTCATAATTTTACTCGCGCTATCTCTGTCAACCCCTGTGGCTTATTTACCCTCATTAACAATGGGCTTGAAGGTTTCTTTGCATTTGCAATAGCTTGTTCGATCAAATGATGGTCGGGAGACTTACTACACACAGGATCGGTTTTATGCATGTCGCCAGTTAACATGTAAGCCTGACACCGACAACCACCGAAATCTTTTTCTTTTTCATCGCAATTCTGACAAGGTTGTGGCATCCAACTGTCACCGCGAAAATAGTCAAACGAAAAATCTTTACACCAAATATCACCAATAGATTTATCTTTAACGTTAGGAAATTTGAGCGGCAACATCTTGGCACTATGACAAGGCAATGCACTACCATCGGGCGTAACCGTCAAGAATGTAGAGCCCCAACCGTTCATGCAGGCCTTGGGCCGTTGCTCATAATAATCTGGCGTGACAAAAATGAATTGTGGCCCTTTACCCTGTTGCTGATCGCGGAATTCGTTGACGATAAGCTCTGCTTCTATTAGCTCTTCTTGTGATGGCAGTAGATGATCGCGATTATGAAATGCCCAACCATAATATTGTGCAGTGGCAAGCTCGACATAGTCAGCCTCAAGTTCACAACTTAAGCGTAAGATATCGAGCATCTGAGTAATGTTTTGTTTTGAAATGACAAAATTCAACACCATAGGATAGCCTTGAGCTTTAACCGCTTGTGCCATTTTAAATTTTTGTTCATAGGCATTACCACGTCCGGCAATCGCGTCATTGACTCCAGGGTCAGCACCTTGAAAACTGATTTGGATATGATCAAGACCGGATTTTTTTAGCGTTGCTATCCTTTTTTCGGATAAACCGATACCAGAGGTTATGAGGTTAGTATAGAACCCTAACTCTCTGCCGTGTTTAACCATTGTCTCCAGATCTTTTCGTAATAACGGTTCACCACCAGAAAACCCGAGTTGCACAGCCCCCATAGCTCGTGCTTCAGTCAATACTTTTAGCCATTGCTCTGTGCTCAACTCATCTTTTTTGTCACCCAATACGGATGGATTCGAACAGTAGGGACAATGGAGTGGACAATCATAGGTTAATTCAGCGAGCAGCCACAATGGAGGTCCTACTTTCTCCTGAGTTTCACTTAATTGATTAATCGCCATAATAGACCCATTTTTTTTCCACCGCTGTGATTAAAAATTCAGCAACATCATCAGTTAAATCACCTGCCTCAGGAAACTGTGCAGCAAGCAAATTTACTATTTGTTCGACACTGCTGTTGCCGTCAATTAGTTTGATGATTTCGCTAGCACTGTCATTTAATTTAACCATACCTTCGGGAAATAACAGCACATGGCAGCCTTGGGCCTTTTCATATTGAAAACGAAACATCGAATTAAGTTTTGGGATCATAGCTTGTTCACTCATTTAAAAACTCCCTTATGGTAGATTGGATTATCGACTAGTCCTTGATAGGGTGCTCGTTCTTGTTGATACGCCAATGACATCGAATCGAGCATGCTCCATAAGATATCAAGTTTAAATTGCAAAATATTTAAGCCATGTTCTTGCTTTTCTCGCGTGGTAAAGTGATCTAAGGTTATCTGCAAGCCATGATTTACATCACGCCTGGCTTGTGACAGTCGCATCTGGAAATAGCTGAGCCCTTCACTTTTAATCCACGGATAATTTTTGGGCCAACTATCGAGGCGGCTTTGATGGATCTCAGGCGCAAACATCTCGGTTAATGATGAACACGCCGCTTCTTGCCAACTGGCTCGACGAGCAAAATTTACGTAAGCATCAACCGCAAACCTGACTCCTGGCAAGACAAACTTTTCGTCTAATAAATCTTCTCGATCTAAGCCAACAGCTTCGCCGAGCATAAGCCAAGCTTCAATACCGCCGAGCGTTTTATCACCGATACACCCATCGTGATCGAGGAGCCGTTGCACCCATAACCGACGTGTTTCCATATCTCGACAATTAGCCAGTATTGCAGCATCTTTAACCGGAATATTTACCTGATAATAAAAGCGATTGGCAACCCAGCCTCTTATTTGTTCAACGCTGCATTGGCCATTATGCATTGCAACATGGAAGGGGTGGTAAATGTGATAAAGTTGTCCTTTATCTCTAAGTTTTGATTCAAACTCTGCTCTAGTCCATGGTTCCATAATGTCTGATTCCTACTCTTTATTGCTAGATCGTTATTTCCAAGCCATCAGTTGCAATCTCGACGCCATTGTCGAGTACAAACTGGTGCTGGGACGATTCTTCGTTCAGTATCGGATTGGTATTATTAATGTGAATCAGTATTTTTCGCTCGATGTTAAATCGATTAAGCAGTGCCACACTACCAAACTCGCCGTTAACCGGCAAATGTCCCATCTCCGAGCCTAGTTTACTGCCGACACCCTGCGCGATCATTTCATCGTCAAGCCACAATGTGCCGTCCATTAACACACAAGTAGCTTCGCTCAGCATCTCATCCACAAGTGGATTGGTTTGCACAATTCCCGGCAAATAGAACAAGTATTTCCCGCTGCTTTTGTCAACGACTTTTAGCCCTATGTTATTGCCCGCAACGACTTTATCGCGATAACGAGAATACGGCGGTGCGTTCGATTCGAGTACCACAGGATAAAATTCAATACCAGCTACTCCGCTGACGGTAAATGATTGTCGATGGTCGGTGCCTATTTGTTGATAATTAAGACCATCACGCCAATGAGTCAGCATGTTAAATAATGGAAAAGATACTGATAAGTCCTCATGAACCACATCGGTGCAATAGATATCGAGCGGTAAACCTTCTCTTAAAGTCAGTAAGCCAGTGGTGTGATCTATTTGACTGTCGGTTAGAACTGCACCGCGAATATTAGTACCTCGCGCCCCTTGTTCTGGCCAAAGTTGCGGAGATTGGTTGATCTGTTGTCGAATATCTGGTGAAGCGTTAATAAGTACCCAGTTTTTTCCATCCGGGCTGACAGCGATTGACGATTGAGTTCTTGGGGTTGCTTTAATGTTGCCTTGTCGCAGCCCTTTACAGTTGGCGCAATGACAATTCCACTGCGGGAAACCACCACCAGCGGCTGAGCCGAGTATGAGTATCTGCATAGGTACCTACAAAATAAACTGTTGTCGTTAAGTATAGCTATATCCCCTCGCTAACTAAATAAGGTTAACGAAGGTCAGTAGCAAAATAGGATAGCCTTAACATCTCAATCAGTTACAAGATATAAGGCTAAATTCTCTAACGATTATTGATATAGAGTGTTACTTCAAAACCTAATCGTATTTCTTCAAAGTTTGGTTTAGTCCACATAGTAGTCTCCTCGTTTGTTGCTATAAAAATTGGTTGTCATTAAGAATGATATTCAACCACTGTTTTAACGGTTGCTGATATAAAGTGTTACTTCAAAACCTAAACGTATTTCTTCAAAATTTGGTTTAATCCACATATTAATCTCCTACATGTTGCCATTAGCTCTGGTCATTAGCAGTGAGCATTAGACAAACTAATGTTGATGCTAATTAATTCATACTGCTGTCCCAACATATAATCATAGAACAGCAGTGATTGTCATCATTACTCGCTATTTAGGTCGTATTGCGTCAGCAGTACCTTGGATGAAGGCTTTAATTTTTTCAACGTCCGAGCTACTAAGTTTTCCAGTAAAATCAGGCATTCCACGCGCCATAGAAGGTCCTTTGAAAACGAACTTATCTAAGTTTGTGATGTTATGTTTATTTACATAACCTAGATTTGGGATAACACCACCTCTATCTACTCCCGGTACGCCATGACAGAAAACACAATTACTGACATATAAAGCTGTACCTTCTGCGACATCTTCTGGCTTGTATTTAACGCCTTCGATAAGATTACCCATTTGATAATCAACAAATGCAGGCTTTTTAGCCTTTGCACCAAGCTTAAACGTATAAACAGTACCTGGAGTATCAAGCTCAGTGGCACGAATCATCAGGCCAAATACACCTCCCCAACCCGCTGCTATAGAAATATACTGTTCTCCGTCTAATTCATAAGTTATAGGTGCTGCTATAACGCCAGTACCCATTGGAGACTCCCATAACACTTCACCCGTCTTCGCATGGAAGGCCATTAACCGAGCATCAGCAGTACCTTGAAAAACCAGATCGCCGGCGGTAACCAAAGTACCTCCATTCCACGGTGCTACATGTTCATAACGCCAAGCTTCTTTTTGTTTCACTGGATCCCAAGCAAGTAAGCGGCCAAATGGCTTACTAGTTGGTGGTCTAGGATTAAGTAATACTCCTGTATTCCAGCCCATTCCGCTCATAGGCTGACCAGGCTTATTACTACCACGCTTAGACCAGTTAGGATCTTCTGACATTGCTATTGGAACATTTTGCGCTGGGAAATAAGCCAAACCAGTTTTCGGACTGAATGACATAGAATGCCAGTTATGCCCACCAAAAGGGCCAGGCACGATATCATATGGATTTGTTGCATCTCGAACGGTATCAGTGATCATTGGGCGGCCATTTTTGTCATATCCAGTAGCCCAATTTACATCAACGAAGTTTTCGGCAGATATAAACTGGCCCGTTACTCGATCAATGACAAAGAAAAAACCATTTTTGGGAGCATGCAGTAGCACCTTTCGAACCTTGCCATCAAGCTTCAAGTCAGTAAGAACCATATCCTGAGTGGAAGTATAATCCCAACCATCACCAGGCGTTTCTTGATAATGCCAAACATACTCGCCGGTTTCAGGATTCAGAGCCACAACAGAGCCAGTGTATAGGTTATCGCCACCAGCAGGGCTGCGCTTAATAAAAGACCATGGTGCGGGGTTTCCAACACCTATATACATAAGGTTTAACTCTGGATCAAATACCATGCTATTCCAAACGGTACCACCTCCCCCAGTTTCCCAATATTTACCTGATGGATCCCAAGTTTTAGCGGCTTGTTCCATAGCGTCATTTTCAAACGGTTTTGACGGATCGCCAGGCACAGTATACCAGCGCCATTCTTCCTTACCTGTTTTTGCATCATACGCAGTGATGTAACCTCGTACACCAAACTCGGCACCACCATTACCAATAATAACTTTACCACGGAATACCCTGGGTGCACCTGTGATAGTATAAGCTCGGTCACTACCTTTGACTGTGTCTTGTTCCCAAACCAGTTTTCCTGTTTTAGCGTTTAAAGCAAGTAGTCGGCCATCTAATGAGCCAATAAAGACATTGCCTTCATGCACAGCAACACCACGATTGACTACATCACAACACGATTTTCCAGCAGTCTCACGAGGGACTTGGGGGTCGTAAGTCCAAATTTTCTTACCTGTCTTCGCATCCATCGCATGAACGACACTCCACGAGGCACTGACATACATAACGCCATTTACTACAATAGGAGTGGCTTCTATTCCACGGGAGGATTCAAGGTCGTACGACCAAGCGAGTCCAAGTTCATTAACATTTTTCGCGGATACTTGTTTTAAAGGGCTGAATCTGGAGCCACTATAATCAAATCCATGCTCTGGCCAGTCTTTACCTGATTCAATATTTTCAATAATATGCTTTTCATTTACTTGTGTATATTCAAAAGCGGCGAGCGATGAAGAAATTGACGACACACAAACTATCGCGCCAATTAACATATGTTGTCTCAGTTTATTACCTAACATGACTTCTACCTTTTGTCGATTATCTGTTTAGAGTTAAAATGAAAACCTTCTATCTAGAAGGATAGCTGATGAGAGTTAAAATACTTTCAGTACTCGTAGATTAAGTCGATTGTCTTCACTAAAGCCATTTTCAACTGATAAATCACGTCCGTAAGTAGCCGAAAGCTGTATAGAAGGGGAGATAAAATACGTCGTACCTACACTCATTTTGGTGACTTCAGCCGCATCATTCATTTTGGTTCCGTTGACTTCAGTTTCACCGCCAAAAGTTTGCGATAAGCCGACTCTAAAATCCCAGGCTGGGTTCATTTTATAACGAAGGAAAGCCTGTAACTGAAAAGATGCTTCCTGTTCCATGGTTTTCTTTTCTGCACCAAATTCATCATTTTCTCCGTATAACATCACGTCTGCCACAAGATCAAATGAGATGTCTTCAGTTAAATTTGTGATATATCCCGCTTGTAAAACGAATTTATACCTATTTTCACCCAGATTAAGACCTTCTTCATTATCATATGTACCTGTAGGTAGATATACATAAGGAGTAATACCGAAATACGTGTTGTCTTTAGGTTTGTTCACTAACCACACAGTTGCGGCAAGAATCAGATCGCCGACACCACTTTCTTCACCCAAAGCAGCAATGTCCTTGCTCGCATCTAGCGTTCCAAATGGAAGTAAAAATTGTGGGTCAACGATATAGCCTCCTATATCCATGAAATGAACACCACGAAGTATGCCTACATCAGAGGCAAGACTAAAATCGCCATCAACCTTCTTGCCACCGGCATACAACTCATCGCGTGAAGCCGTTTGATAGTAGGCAAGCGCCAAATTAGTGCCAGCTGGCAGCGCAGTGTAATCACCCGCAGCGACATCGACTGCCAACACAGAGTGGCTCAGAACACTACCAAGAATTAAAGCGCTTAACTTGATAAAACAAGATTTTTTTCGGTTAGGCAATGAATTAGTAACATTTGTGTTTAATTTATTTGTTTTCATTTTTTTTACCTTTACTTCTATTGTAATAATTAAGTTTTGGCTTGGTCGCATTAAACAACAAAGCCTGTTTTCCATAAGGTCTACGCCTTATTAATGTTAATGATTTTACTGGCAGTAAATTCTTTAACCCCTTCCTTGCCCCATTCGGCACCTATACCAGACTCTTTAGCTGGTGCCATATGTACTTGCGGTCCAAAAGCGCAATGTTGATTGATCCACACTGTGCCAGTTTCTAACTGGGCAGCCACTTGTGATGCTCTATCTAGGTTTGATGACCACACTGAACCTCCTAAGCCCATTTTGCTGTTATTTGCACTGGCTATTACATCGTCTAAATCAGAATATTTAATAATAGGGAGTACCGGACCAAATGGTTCTTCATCTACTAAACTACAACCGTCTTTCAAATCTTTTATCACCGTTAATGGAATAACATAACCTGGTTGGTTAGGGGCTTCACCTCCGGCAATTACAGTTCCCTGCGCTTTACCTGCTGCGATATAAGACAATACTTTTTCGTACTGCTCTTCATTCTGTACTGGCCCAAATTGAACCCCTTCTTCCATACCATTGCCAACAACAGCGCCTTTTGCCAATGTTGCTATTTCATCACATAATTCGTCATATACTGACTCGTGGACATATAAGCGTTTAAGGGCAATACATACTTGACCACTATTAATAAATGCACTGAAGAAAATACTAGGAGCAATTACTTTTGGATCGGCATCATCAAGAACAATTGCCGCATCATTACCACCAAGCTCAAGCGTTAAGCGCTTCATCGTATCAGCGGCATTTTTCATGATAGCTTTACCCGTTGGAGTAGAGCCGGTAAATGAAATCTTACCGATGTCAGGGTGAGAGGTGAGCACAGGTCCTAAGTCATTATCATCGACAATAATACTGACTAAACCTTTTGGCACTATGTCAGCAATAAGCTGTCCCAACAGAAGTGATGAAACAGGCGTTGTTGGCGCAGGTTTTAAAATAATGGCATTACCCGTTGCTAGCGCAGGAGATAATTTATAAACAGCAATCAATAATGGGAAATTCCAAGGAATAATTGCAGCAACAACACCCAGTGGATTTCGATGTTCTTCAACACGGTTAGTTTCACTTTCTTCTAAAACTTTAACGGGGAATTCGTGTGACGCTAATGAACGACAAAAAGCTTCAGCAAATTGAACTTCCATACGAGCAAAGTCTAATACTTTACCTTGCTCTAACGTAATCGCTGTAGCGAGTTCTTCAGCATTTTCAGCGATGGCATCGGCAATTTTATTAACAACAGCTCTTCGCTCTGATTCAGCTACATTTTTCCACAATTTCTGTGCTTTTTTTGCTGCCTCTACAGCATTCATCACGTCTGCTTTACTTGCTCTAGGGACAGTAGTAAAAACCTGTTCTGTAGCAGGATTAATAACATCCAAGGTTGGACTCCCTTCGACTAACATTCCTGCTACTAACATTTTATATTGACTCATAATTTTCTCTCCTGGTGAATAACAACGTCAAACCTTCCGTTTCCGCCGACTATTTGATGGTCTTTCAAAAAGCTTGCAATTCAACAATCTATTTTCTCCTGCTTGGAGTTGCGCAGACTAAACTTTTACAAATTGTTATCGATTGGCTATGTAATAAATCTGCATACTTACAGATGGATTAAGTTCAATTTATACACTTTAATAAACTAGAACTATCCATTTCCCGAATAAGTTAAATTTTTTAATATTTAATATTTTTCAGACATGAGCAAAGGAACAAAACAACTTATCAGTTTGTTTTAATTGATAAATAGAAATAGACCAATTCAATTTTAAAATGGATAAAATAAGAAAGGAGTTACAAAAAACAATAAGATTTCGCCAAAACGGTGAAAAGCCGTTTTGTTTAATGCAGCAATAATAAGATTACTATCTCAGCACTAGAAGAATGTTTAAAAGAGGTGAAATTATTTAGTATGGGATGGCAATTCACCAAAAGTATCACGGTAAATTCCTGAAAAACGGCCAAGATGGCTAAAGCCCCACTTCATTGCGACTTCCGTTACACTTAGCTTTCCTACACGAATTTCCCGACGCGCGCAGTGTAAACGCATAAATTTAAAATATCGGATTGGTGAAACCCCATACCTACGAGCAAACGCATACTCTAGTACGCGCTCCGAAACACCTAAGTGAGTCGCAATTTCTGGTATTTTTGGTAGTTCATCGAGATCTTCAAGGCAATGCTCAACAAGGCGTATTGCTTTAATTACAACATCTTCAATACAATTTTTATTATCAATGGGATCTTTATAATAAAGTGCGCGAACCGCAGGTGCACACATGGAAGAAAATAATTCAACATTCATTTTTCTCTGTAAAAATGCTGCGTTTATTTTATCAGAAAAACCACTCGTTGCGTGCTTAGGCAAGACATCTATAACGCCCAAAGAGTTGGTATCTATATCTTCTAAGCAAGGAAAGTTCAAATTTGACTCTAATTCAACTACTGCAACATCAAACTTACCATGACAGACTAACTCCAACTCAATACCGGGCCTTAATACAAATAAGTCACCCGCTATTATTTCTCGGCCTTGGAATAGAGACACATCACTGCCAGGTAATACCACAGCAAGTCTTATTAAATTACCTGGAGTGACAAAATTCTTATGCATTCGTCGATTGGTCTGTTTTCGGAAGATATTGTTGCAAGCCGACACATTCAAAGAGGATGCTTTTGCTTTAAATGAGCCAGTTTCAAGCTGCGTGTATTTTTGCTCCCAGCCATCAAGCATTAGAGACTGATCGTCAATATCTGTAGACATAATATCTACCGCTAAACTACCTTGCATCTCTAACATATATCGAACCACCTTTACAACTGGCGAAATTTAATTATTGCAGTATTGTTGATCTACATCAAATACTAGCAGTAATAACTAGTTTCGACTATCCATTTTCCGAAATTTGCTACTCTGCTAGAGCTGCGATCATCTCTTCTCTCATTTTAAATTTTTGAATCTTGCCAGTGACCGTCATAGGGTAATTTTCAACAAATTTAATATGCTTAGGCACTTTAAAATGCGCCACCTTGCCATCACAATATGCCTTTACATCTGGAGCTTCCATGTACTCATCACTTTGTACTTTTATCCATGCGCATAATTCCTCTCCCATAGTATTGTCTGGAATACCAAATACTTGAACATCCTGAATTTTAGGATGTGTATATAAAAATTCTTCTACCTCTCGAGGGTAAATATTTTCTCCTCCCCGAATTACCATATCTTTAGTACGCCCTACGACACGTACGTAACCTTCTTCATCCATAACCCCTATGTCTCCAGAATGTAACCACCCTGCTTCATCGATGGTTTCTTTAGTCTTTTCTTGGTCATTCCAGTACCCCAACATAACTGAATAGCCACGGGTACATATTTCCCCTTTTTCTCCAACAGTGACTACTCTACCTTCACTATCAGCAATTTTGACTTCAATTCGAGGGACTACGCGGCCAACAGTTTCAATACGTTGAACAACTGAATCATCAGGGCGGGTAATATGATTTAATGGACTCACCTCTGTTTGCCCATAACCGATGAGGATATGTTTCATATGCATATCCTGCATAACACGTTTCATCACTTCTTCCGGACAGCTTGCACCCGCCATGATCCCAGTACGTAAACTGGAAAGGTTGTATTCTGAGAAATTGGGTAGTTCAAGTTCAGTAATAAACATGGTCGGTACTCCATGTAAAGCCGTACATCCTTGCTGCTCAATTGCTTTTAATGTTTCCTTTGGAACAAAAGAAGGACTAGGGAAAACAGCTGTAGATCCTGTGGTTACACAAAGTAATGTACCTAAAACCATACCAAAACAGTGATATAAAGGTACAGGAATGCACAGCTTATCCGTTTCATCAAACTGCATCGCTTTTGCCGATAAATAAGCGTTATTTATAATATTACAATGTGTTAACGTTGCTCCTTTTGGGGTGCCAGTTGTACCACTGGTGAACTGAATATTAATAGCATCATCAGGCGTCAAGATGTTTTTTAGATTAGCCAATTGATGATAATCCTCTTGAGAGCCTCGGTTACAAACATCATCAAAATTTAACATTCCTGGTGTTTTATCTCTTCCCATACGAATAATCATTTCTAATTGAGGAAAAGATGTTAACTTTAAACATTCAGGCGCTTGAGAAGATAACTCAGGCGAAACTTCCTGTAACATGTGTAAATATTGACTAGACTTGAAACTTTCTGCCGTAATAATAGCCTTACAATCAACTTTTTTTAATGCGTACTCTAGTTCATAAGCGCGATATGCTGGGTTAATACATACCATAATGGCACCAATTTTAGCTGTAGCGAATTGCGTTAAACACCACTCAACACTATTAGGCCCCCATATACCAACACGATCTCCTTTGGAAATACCCAAGTTAAGCAATCCTGTCGCTAAACGATTTACCTCTTGTTGAAATTTTTTATAAGACCAGTGAATGTTTTGATAGGGTATGATCAATGCGTCATTATCTGGAAAACGTTCAACAATATTGTCAAAGTAATTACCTATTGTCTCATATATAAGTGCTTCATCAGCATCGCCGCACACATAACTTCTCATCAACTTCCCCATATATAACCTCTATCGTTTAATTCTTTTAGTTCACGTAGATTAAATTTATCTGGTTAAGCCTGGTCGAGCTATCCGATTTCCGAATGGGTACTAATTAGTTAATTTTTTTATTTCGAATATTAAAATTAATTAACTACGCATTTCGAAAAACGGCAGTATTTAACGATAGGGTCTGAAACGGTTAGCGAATTTTATCCCAAATTATAGAGGCTTGAGCGATAATCAAACGAAAACGTTGAAGTGAAGTAATAGGCTTTAGCCTAAGTGTTGGATTTTCAGTCTACTGTTTTTTAACCCACCATCTTTAGACTATGGATGTTTAGTTTAACTAGAGACGGTAAGAAGAAATTTAAACATATATGATTTTAGTTGGCCTTAAAACCAACCCTAAAACAACCCCAATGTTTGCCTCGCACAATAATGGGTACTGAAAGATCGTGCATAATTTCACCAGTGTCACGTCTATTGGTTTGCAATAAAAATTTATCAGTGTGCTGAGAGCAACGTATGCTTGTGGCATCATCAAACATCCGTTTGGTGCGGTTTTGCATCATGTCTATTTCATAGTTTCCTGTTAGGGGCTTAGAAAAACATTTATTATGGGTTGGTAAGTAGCCATTAAAATCAACGGCTGCAGCATAAATCATTTCCGTAAAGTTTTGCAGTAATGGCTCTTGGATAGTAGGTAAATGTTGATCAGTAAATTTATCAAAATCAGTGGTGAATTTCTGTGGTTTCGTATTACCCGTCGGTCTATAGTTAAAGTTAAATAACTGTTGTAGTGAAATTTTATGGTTAGTAATACTTTGTTCGAATAAATCGCTAATTTGTGTTGCTGCTAAGGCTGCTTGATGACACATTCGTTTAATCAACGTATCTCCTTCAAATTCTGATAGGTGAACAAAAATGGATTCGGTACCATTGGAAAGTGTTTCAGCCTGCTTCGATACTGTCTCTGTTTCTTTAGTTTTATCAATAAGAAAGTCATGTAGATTGACCACTGAAGATGATATTTCAGCAGCCGCTAAGTCTTGCTCTTGCAATGCCTGACTAATGTGATCACTGGCTGCAGAAGAATCAGCCATTAGCTGATCAATGTGAGCGAATGATTGCGATAGGTCGGTCATAGTTTTAACGACACAATCTGTTTGTTGCACAATTGTGCTCATTACCGTTGTAGTTTCGTTGGTCTCATTATTTATTTGATTCAACATTTCGCCAATTTTTGTAGTGGCATCGGCTGTTTTTGCCGCTAAAGCTCTTACTTCATCGGCGACCACAGCAAAACCTCGGCCTTGTTCGCCAGCTCTCGCTGCCTCAATCGCAGCATTTAATGCTAATAGATTGGTTTGAGAAGAGATACCATCTATTACATCAGTGATACTTTGAATCTCAAACGCTTTTTGTTCTAGTAATTTTATTTTTTCAGCAGCATTATTCACTGATTCATTAAGTTGATTAACGACAGTTATATTCTCATTTAATTGTTGTGAACTCGATGTACTAGCACTCATTGCTTGACCGGCTTGTTGTGAGGCCATAACAGAACTGTCATTTATTTGTTTGCTATTGACTGACATTTGTTCAGCCGCTGTAGCAAGACGATCGACGTCGTCACTAGAATTGTCGATTGATTTACTTAATTTCGCTAAAAAAAAACTCACTTCCGCTGAGTTTATTGCCAATTCACTGGCTTTGATGCCAATTGCTTCACCAATTTTTGTAAATTGATTAATGGGTTGCTCTTCTGGTTCGTTATCTGAGTTAACTTGCTTTTGTTTCGTGGTAAAAAAAATTAACAAAAAGCTTAATGCTGCGAGGACAAAAGCACTGTGTAAATGAGAGTTAAAAAATTGAGTTCCAAAATAATGAAAAAGCGCGATTATTATTGCACTAACTAATACATATAATATGACAGGAGTTGTTTGATTATTCATTATATTTACCTTATTAACGATAAAACTTATAAGTTTTTAGAACATCGTTATTAGCTTACGATGATAGCTAGTAACTACAATATTGTTTTCCAATAACTTTTACGGGTGTGTGAATGAATCAAATTTATCTGGTTAGGGCTGACCGAGCTATCCAATTTCCGAATGGAATTTAGTTAATTAATTTCATGTTTTGATTTTTACAGTAATGTCACATTTCTGATAAAGGATGGGAAGGAAAAATAGGGAAGCTGATTACGTTGATTCAAAAGCAAACGCATTGGTTGCTTTAACTAAGGCATCAATAATTTTTGGTTCACTTGCCACATGTCCAGCCATTTCAACTATTGTCAGATCTGCTTGTGACCAGTGAGTTTTTAATTGCCATGCTTGCTCGAGTGGGCACACCATATCATAGCGACCATGAATGATTTTTGTTGGTATATGTCGGATAATATCTATGTTTTCAAGTAAAGGCTCTTTAGCAATGAAACATTGATTAATTGAATAGTAAAGTTGAATAATTGACGGTGTTTTTGCACTTTCATTTATTGTACCTTCAACAAATGCAATCGGCTCTTGCAAACGAATAAGGTGTGTTTCCCAGCGTTGAAGATTATTAAAAGCCGTCATTGATGCCTTGATATCATCACTAGTGAGTTGTTTATAAAAAAAAGATAAAGGCTTAGTTTGCTGAGCTAAAGGTAGATTTTTAACCAATTGATACCAAGCATCAGGAAAAATTTTAGCAGCACCATTGGCACTATAGACCCAGTCTATATCTTGCTCTCGGGCTAAAAACATCCCTCGTAATATTAAACCTGAGACATGTGCTGGAAAGTGTTGAGCATAATAAACCCCAAGTGTTGCCCCCCATGAACCACCGAAAACAAGCCATTTTTCAACACCAACATGTTGTCGTATAGTTTCCATATCTTGAATAAGGTCGAACGTGGTGTTTTGTTTTAAGGAGCCATATGGACGAGAACGACCACAACCTCGTTGATCAAATAAAATGATATGGTAGCGTTGTGGATCAAAATAACATCGGTGTGATGCGCTACAACCAGAACCAGGTCCACCATGTAAAAACACCACAGGTATTCCTAAAGGATTTCCACATTGTTCTACATAAATTTGATGAGTTATTTCATCACCTTTATTTGCCAGCACTTTATTAGCCATGGCTAGATGATAATGGCTGAAAGGTTCAATGGCTGGGTACAGTGTTAGCATTATATTTATTACTGATCTGTAGACTGAATTAAAGGCTAATACAAAACAATATATAAAGACCTTAACAAAAAAGACAGGTGTGGCCTTTACAATCTTTTGAGATAAATAGGGTAAATACCAAGCACTCGTTTTTGATATATGTGGAAACTTTACCCCTAATATTCATAATTGCCAAGCAAAGCGCTTAAATATTTTAGAAGTAGCCCTTTACTTCGACAATATCATCACAACTTTCACCAAACGGAGTTTACCTGACTAATTAACCCCAAATTAGACGTTTCTTATTTAGATTCCATTCGAATAGCGCCATCAAGACGGATCACTTCACCATTAAGGTATCCGTTATTGATAATGTGTACCGCTAAAGATGCATACTCCTCAGGGTCACCAAAACGTTTGGGACTTTGCACCATTTTGATTAAGGGCTCACGTACATCATCACTCATATTCATCATCATCGGCGTATCAAAAATACCTGGGGCTATGGTCATAATGCGAATACCTAGCTTAGCCAAATCTCGGGCGATTGGCAGAGTCATCCCCGCGACACCAGCTTTACTGGCACTGTAAGCAGCTTGACCCATCTGACCGTCGAATGCAGCGACAGACGCAGTGTTGATGATCACCCCTCGCTCGCCATCATCTCCTGGTTCATTTTTAGCCATCTGCTCCGCAGCCAGACGTAGCACATTGAAGGTACCAATTAAGTTGATGTTAATGACCTGCGAAAACTTATCTAGATCTAAAGCGCCATTTCGTCCCACTGTTTTTCCACCCGGCGCTATACCGGCACAATTAATACAGACGTGTACCGTTCCAAAAGTTTCAACTGCAAGCGATATTCCAGCTTCGACCGAACTAGCATTAGTAACGTCCACTTTAGCAAAGATTGCTTGCCCTTTAAGTTCATCAACTAACGCATGACCAGCTTTTTCATTCAAATCAAAGGCAACAATCTTAGCTCCCTGTTTAGCCAATTGTTGACAAGTGACTAGACCCAGTCCAGATGCACCACCGGTAACAACTACAACTTTATTTTTTACATTCATATTAAATCCTCATTATTTCAAACTAGTGTTCATATTATGTACAATCACCATGACATTGATACTTTGTGTGCTGCTAATTCATTTAGCAATTCTCGAGCAATAATGATCCGTTGAATCTCACTAGTGCCCTCGTAGATCGAGGTTATACGTACATCACGTGCATAACGTTCCAACGGAAACTCTTTGGTGTAACCAGCGCCGCCGGTGAGCTGCAATGCGGTGTAGCAGGCATTATTCGCTTTCTCTGAAGCGAACAATTTAGCCATAGACGCTTCTTTGCCGAAAGGCAGGTTTTTGTCCTTTTTATCAGCTGCATTCATCAATAGAAGTCGTGCCGCCTCTAATTCGGTATAAGTATCGGCTAGCATCCACTGCAAGCCCTGAAAGTTGATGACAGGTTGACCGAATTGTTCACGTTCACTGATATAAATGCGAGCGTAATCTATTGCTGCCTGACCGATACCAAGGGCGAGAGAGCCAACACCAATTCTTCCCCCTGCCAACTCGCCGACAGCAATCTTAAAGCCTTGGTTTAGCTTACCCATCAGTGCATCCTTGGGAATACGGCAAGCATCAAAAACGACCTCATTGGTACATGAGGCGTTTTGACCCATCTTTTTCTCCGCTTTGGAAATGGAAAGACCTGGTGTGTCTTTTTCGATCAAAAAACAAGAAATCCCCTTACCTAGAGGCAAACTAAGATCTGTAACCGCCCAGAGCACAAAAACACCTGCGTACTCAGCACTAGTGATAAACTGCTTGGCTCCGTTAATAACCCATTCCTCACCTTCCAATACGGCAGTGGTCTTCATGTTAGATGGATCAGAGCCTGCGGTAGTTTCGGTCAAGCAGAAACCACCGCTAGAATATTCGCCACTACTGAGCTTAGGCAAGTACTTATTTTTCTGTTCCTGCGAAGCAACCGCTTGTATCACCTCGGCAACCATATTAGTTACTGACATGGTCACTGCAGTGGAAGCACAAGCCTTGGCTATCTCAGTGATCGCTAAGCTGAACACTACAGTCCCAGCTTCGCTTCCACCATAGCGTTCATCAACATTTAAAGTCATAAACCCCAACTCAGCCAGTTTCTGAAGGTTAGATAGAAAAAGCTCACGATCTCCTTGCTGGTCAAGCTTTTCAGCAACAGGTGCCAATTCGGCCTGAGCAAATTTGCGAGCCATGTCTTGGATCATGCTTTGGTCTTCGGTTAAAGACAAATTCATAGTTTGTTATCTCTTTGGTTAAAAGACGCCAATTAACTGACATCCGAATGATGAAAAATAATATTAGATATTAAATAATTTCAATCTTTAGCTTGCTTAACATCGAAAAGCTTTCCCGACCTAAGTTGTTAGCAAACGGTTTATTACTGGTTAGCACTTTCGCGTTATCAATAAATTAACCACTATTTCTCTATATAAGTTTTTCTAGCGCAGCTTAAAATAATTCGTCTTGAACTATGACAAAAAACAAGCAGTCATAAAATGACACAAAGTTACAATAAGAATCACAAAACATTCCATTAATTATGGTGTAGTATGATGAGCACTGTAATCACCTCACAATAAGCAAAACAGAAAAGTAGAGTTTAACTATGGCTACCGTTGATATTCACTATATACAGGCAGCACTAAGATGTGCAGAACGAAAAGGGTATGCTACTGAGCGCTTGTTAGCCGACATAGGAATAGACTCAACACTTCTTAACCAACCGAATACCCGTAGCCATGGCGACCAAATGACACGACTGGTGCAGCGAATTTGGTCGACACTCAACGATGAATTTATGGGGTGTACCGAACATCCATGTAAACAAGGTGTTTTTGCTCTAATGAGCCGTCATGCACTCTATTATAAATCACTGGAAGCGGTGCTTTCACAGGGCATATTATTTTATAACCTATTCACCAACGATATACAGATGAAATTGGTACGTGGGAATAATCTAGTCGAAATTGAAATCTACTTTTCCCGGCCTGAGCTAGATCCAGATCATTTCTATCAGGAGTTCTGGCTAGTAATTTGGCACCGCTTTGCCAGCTGGGTGATCGGTAAAATGATCCCCCTTAAGCGGGTATGTTTTACCTATGGTAAACCCCTGCATGCTAATGAACTCAAATATCTATTTCCTTGCCAACACCACTTCAATCGATCAGTGCTCAAGCTCTGTTTCAGCGCTGAATATTTGGAATACTCTCCGATTCGCACACAACGAGACTTATCCCGTTTTCTCAAACACTCGCCGGCCGATCTAATCACCATCCCCGGAGAAGAAAATAGTTATAGGGCTCGCATACGCTCTTTACTGCTGAACCAGGAAACTAAAGCTCTGCAATGCCCACCGTTCACACTGCTAGCCGAAGGTTTCAATGTCAGCACACAGACACTCAGACGAAAATTAAAAAGTGAAGGTTGCTCTTATCCACAAATTAAAAATGAAATTCGTCAGGATCTAGCCATCGAAAAGCTACTATCACAAAAGCTCAGTGTTTCTGAGATCGCACACCAACTGGGTTTCAGTGAACCCCGTTCCTTTACTCGAGCATTCAAAGATTGGACAGGACTTACACCAACCGACTACCTCCAGTCAAAACATTAGGCAAGGCTAATATAAATCAAGCTATATCTACAGACGTAACAACGACATTGGTGGAGAAAATAACATTAACGTTACGAACGTCTACCGCATAAAACAACATAAAGTTATTTAACCTTTACTAGGTTATAGATAAATCACCTGTTTCAATATCAGCAGAATCTTACTATTAAATATAAATAACTTTTCATCTTCAAACTGACCTCGTTAATGAGTTTAACGGTGAAAGTCACAATGCTATTTCCAGCATGGTTATATTATCCATTACTTCTGAGTTACCTTAACCAATAATTTAGTTAAATAAGAAGCTGCCGCTTCAAAATCATAATCACTAAGCAGGTCTTGCAAGTGACCAAGATAGACGCATAGTTCTGTTTCAGTTGTTTTTCCAATAACGCATCAACCGCATCATAAAACTCCTCTTTAGTCTTATTAACTCCTTCAGCAAATAGCGCTTATTATTAAATAAACCATCTGACGATATTGCTTATTAATTTTGGCAGAGCCCCCAAAGGCTCAACAATCAATCCATCTAAAGATATTTTGACTGGCTCATCAGTTTGGTCAAGTTTTTCGTTCAAAGTAACTAAGTCTATTGGCATTAATAACAAAGAGGATTCTTCAGGTTGAAAAATAGTTCCTACTTCATAATACTCACCTGCCCTGTTGGTCATTTCAATATGTGCACCCAATATAGCACTTACCTTATGGTT
>Ga0209826_1000277_pt1 | contig 37410 bp, 35 predicted proteins | sample GOMGulsemesocosm_5_FD_184637 | JGI IMG/M metagenome (GOLD analysis project Ga0209826, IMG submission 184637) | Methane-oxidizing microbial communities from mesocosms in the Gulf of Mexico - GOM15C Gulf of Mexico (SPAdes) (version 2) | ecosystem: Environmental > Aquatic > Marine > Cold seeps...
TATTCGCTTTTCTTCCTTGTTCTGCCATTTTGGACCCAGAAATTTGCGATCCATTCTGGCATGCCAGTTATGCAGTTGCTTATTTGCCCAGCCAACTAAACTATCATTATGTAAGCTGTCTGAAGATTTGTTTGTTGCTAGGGTTACAAAGTAATCCCATTCTGTTTCAGCTAGCCACTCACCCATCTTGATGGCGTACTCTTTGTTGCTTCTTTTCATTTTTATTTACTCGTAATTATTTGGTCTTTGTTGACCCTTTCTATGTTTATTTATCTAATTTGATTTCAGCCAAGTTTGGATACTAGCGTCGTTTTAAACGACGCTAGTACATGCCTATTGCTTGAAAATAATTGATGCCCTGAGCTGTTAAGTCCTTGTCAGACTTTTGCTCATGAGTAGCGGGGTTGTATGGCTATAGTATTGTTGGATCATTTTATAGCTCGTTCCCATATTCTTGCTGAGCTCTTCCAAGCCAACGCCTTTAGCTAGTCGTAACGTGGCGTATGTGTGTCGTAAGCTGTATGGACTTCTATTTTTGCCATAGCTGTCCTTAAGAAGCCCAAATGCTTTTAGTGAGCGTTTAAAAGCAGATCTAAAGTAATCATTTTTGACATGTGTTCCGTCAGATAGGCAGAATACATATTCATTCTCATCAGGTTCTTGTCCCAAGAAATCAATGCGTCGTTGCCTGATGCGATCAAAATATTTTTTAGTGCGGTCCATCGCTATTGGCTGGCGTTTGCCAGTTTTGCCATCAATGCTTAATTGTACGTATGATTTTCCGTCTTGATCTACTTCCTGAACATCTTTCCAACGTAACCCATCACTCTCAGTGCCTGGCCTGATTCCAGTATTAGCAAGAATAAGTACGTAGTCGTTCAGCAATAATCTGCGTTGAATTTGTTCTTCATCTTTTGTCTTCTTGTGCCACATCCCAAGCTTACGTACCAATGCTCCATATTCAGCCTTTGAAAAGTCAGGTCTTCTGGAATCTTCTTTTGATTTCCTTTTCTGGCCAGCGATCAACTTTGATATTTTTGGAACGTCTGCTTCGTTTATTGCCTTCTGTTGAACAGCTATCTTAAAGATAGATCTGAGTACAACGCAGATCTTGTTCATTGAAGTGGATGATAGTTTTACTTTGGGTCTGGCCGCAGGATTTTTGATATATTTCCCATTGCGTTGATATATGAATTCTTTTTGCCTTGAGCCTTCACCAGACAGCCAATAGACAAGGCACCATTTTTTGAATGCTTCAATATCTAGCTGCTTCAGTTTATCTATTGCCTTATTGCCAAAGTACGCATTGATATAGGTAGCTACAACGGGCTTGTAGTCGCTCATATGACGTTCTGGTGTAATTCCAGCATCAATATCAGCTTGCAGATCGTTCAGATAGATTTTTGAAATTTGTGTAACTGTACGATTTTTAGTTACTAAATCGTTTTTTACTTTAAATCTTATTTCATTGTACAAATCTTCAGCAAAATCAGTGGCCTCTTGCTTATCCAGCGTTTTAGTACTTTTTTCTATATAGCCTATGCCATCTGGATTTTTGGTTCTGGCCTGCCAAATCTGTTTCTTGGTATCAGTACGAATATAGATTTCTACCCTACCGTTACATACTGTTGTTAAGTGTATTCTGTGTTGTTTCATCTATTCCTTCCTTTGAAATGCAATATTAAAAAAATGTGATATTGGTAATCACATTGATATAACTTATTGGGCTTTCAAAAGGCAAAATTAAAATGAACTATTTTTGCACTCAAATGACTGATTTTAAAAGATAATTTGTGATAAGGGGAATGGGGCTTTACGTTTGTTCTAGCAAAAATCTGTGCAACAGTTGTGCAACGCCTATTTGGGGTGGGAATATATCCCGCAGGCAAGCTATCTATTTGATTTTATTGAAGAAAAATGGTGCCCGGAGGCGGATTTGAACCACCGACACGCGGATTTTCAATCCGCTGCTCTACCAACTGAGCTATCCGGGCAACGCGTACAAGCTCGTGTGCTTGCAAGGAAGCTGGTTTATAGAAGATAAAAGACGGGCTGTCCATAGCTGTTTCAGCAAAAAATAAAAAAAAGATCTGCGACCCATTTGGAGGCATTATATCTACACGCTCAGCCGTATAAACCTAATATTCGCCGTCTTCATCATTGGCCGGAATAGTCTCCTCTCCGGGGATCACATAACTCTCGTTTAGCCATTTACCCAGATCAAGTTGCTGGCATCTTTTGGAGCAAAAGGGGCGAAAGGTTTCATCGGATTTGTTTTTGCCGCATTGAGGGCATTTCGAAGTGTTGGTTTCATTAGGGGGCACGGGATAACTCTCTATTTTGACGGACGGCTTAAGCTAAACGCAAAGTCTCTTAAAGCCAAATCGATTTTCCAGATCAGGGTAACCGATAAGGTGTTTTCAAAATTCGCGCAGCTTTGTTTGAGGAGGGGCGCAAGGTCAGGGCTGACGGCTAAAGAGATTACCCGTGTTTTATGGGAGTTTGCGAACCTTTGAAGGTCAGTGGAAAGCTTGCTTGCTATGGCCCTTGGAACGGTGCCGGTGGCGCAATTAAGTGTTGAAGCGTTTAGGCGACTCAAGGGTGGACGTTTCCGCTGCCGGGTAAGTTGCATAAGGCCGAGCTCTGTCATGCCGATCACCCGAACCGCTGATGGGTCGTTGGCCGTTAAGTGGCGCAAGATCGTTTCAATTTTGCGGTGATCGTCTTTTTGCGGCATATGAATAAAATCAATTATGATAATGCCACTTAGATTACGCAGGCGAATTTGCTCAGCGGCAAGACTAGCGGCTTCTTCATTGGTTGAAAAGGCGACGGATTTAAGGCCTGAAGTTTTATCATTGGCCCCTGAATTGACGTCGATAACCACAAGAGCTTCGGTCTCTTCAATAGTGATATTTCCGCCGGAGGGGAGAGGTAGGCGTTTTGCTGTCGCGTCGTCAATTTGTCCTTCAATGTCGTGTGCATCAAAAAGAAGTTCTGACTTTGTCCATAAAGAACAAGATATTTGCATCAGCCCTTCCCGTTTAATGACGGTGGTTAGGCCTTTGTATCGGGCAGGGTCATTGACAGCCAGCGTTGGGTTGTCTGAAATATGTTCCGCTGCAAGTGTTAGCTCAGCCGGCCGTCCGGCGCGAAGCAATCTTGGGGCTTGGTTTTTTTTGACTTGGGCTTGAATGTCTGTCCAATCGAGCAAGAGAGAAGCAAGGGTTTCGCTAAGGAATATGGGCGTTTTCCCCATGGCGCGGCTTCGGAGTGTGACCCCCCCGCTGAAGGATCCTAAAGCGTCCCTGATTTCTTGCCGGACTTCTTTGTCTTTAAATTTTCGGGAGAATATGGCGCCCTTTGATACAGGCTTATAGATGAGATCAGGCTTGCCTAGTTCTGGAAAGGCAGACAGTTGGGCGGCTTTCCCATCTTTTGCGTCTTTGATAACCTGGACGACGCATTTTTCTCCTTCATGGAGTTTTTGCCGAACAGGTGGATTTGATTGGTCGGGGCTGGGAATGTCACGGCCAAGTAACAATCCGCTGACGTTGCCGCCTAAATCTATGAATGCGCCGTCCATTGTATCTGAGAAACCTGTAACGCGTCCGAGATAGATATTCTCTATAACTGATTTAGCGTCGTCATGTTCAATAATGAGGTCGGTTAATTTGTCATCTTGAATGGCCGCAATACGTGTCTCAAACAGTCCGCAGTCAATCAGGATTCTGCAGCTCATGCTGGTTCGGCGTTATTTTGGGCGGCTCGGGCCCATACGTCGTATCCGTTTCCATTTAGCATACTGGAAAGCTCAAACAAGGGGAGGCCAACCACATTGCTGTAGGATCCGTGAATTTGCCGAATGAATAGACTGCCAAGGCCTTGGATGGCATAGGCGCCGGCTTTTCCGCGCCACTCATTGCTGCTGACATAATTGCGAATGTCATAGATGTCTAGATGCTTGAAAGTAACACTGGTGGTGATCACCTTAGTGATTAGTTTGCCATCTGGACGGGCGAGTGAAAGACCTGTGTGAACTTTATGTTTCCGGCCTGAAAGCATGGAAAGATAGGCTTGCGCTTCTTTTTCGGTCTCGGCTTTTCCAAGGGCCCGCCGACCGACGGCCACAACTGTATCAGCAGCCAAAACGAGAGAGTCTTCGTGGCGGATTGCAACGTGCACAGCTTTTTCATTCGCTAATCGAAGGGCGAGGTCGCGAGGGAGTTCGTTTTTCCCTGGAATTTCTGGAATGTCTGCTGGATCTATCGCATCTGGAACGATTCCGATTTGAAGGAGCAGTTCGCTACGGCGCGGTGACGCTGATGCGAGCACCAGCTTTGAGGAGTGGGATTGTTTTGTCATCTCATTGCTTTTCATGATGATCTAAACGCGGCTGCGTACTGTCTTGTTCGCAAACATCGACCACTCCATCCTCACTTATTTGAAGCGGAAAGTAATGCGACCTTTAGTCAAGTCATATGGTGTCATTTCAACAGTCACTTTATCACCAGCTAGAACACGAATGCGATGTTTGCGCATTTTGCCTGCTGTGTGAGCAAGAACTTCATGATCATTTTCCAATTTTACGCGAAACATTGCGTTTGGTAGAAGCTCAGTTACAGTGCCTTCAAACTCAAGTAGTTCTTCTTTAGCCATAAATTACCTAATTCCGTTGTTAAATCTCGCGTGCAAAATGCGTTGCCTTGCTGCAAATTGCAAGTGTTTGTTTGCATTTGGACAGTTCAATGTCGTCTGCGGGGCCGTGAAGCCCCCATTTCTTTTATAAGTATAGCATAAATCACACAAGTGGATGAAGGCTTGTGGAAAAATGCCCCTTTATTTTTTGATATAAATCATCCCGTACCTGCCGATAGGCGTTGAGACGCATCTCTCTGTTGCCTTCGACTTCTGAAGGGTCAATGGTGATCCAATATTCAACATCGCTTGCCATTGTTCGTGTTATTTCTTTTGCATGCGCTTGTGCGGTTTTTGATAAGCAAACGATCAGGTCAAAAGAGCTATCATCAAGTTCGTCGAAACTGCGAGCGAGATGGTTTTCGATATCCAGCCCAATTTCATCCATCACTTCAATGGCAAAACCGTCAACATCAATTGGTTTAACGCCAGCGCTGGCCACAAATATTTTTGCGCCATAAAGACTGCGCATGATTCCCTCCGCCATGGGAGAGCGAATACTGTTATGTGTACAGGCAAATAAGACACTGGTTGGGGCAATGGATTGACCGTTAGGCGCACTCATTTATCAACCCCGGATATGCAGCACACAGATTAGGGTGAATAATCGGCGTGCAGTATCAAAATCTGTATCGATCTTCCCTTTTAGTCTTTCCAAAAGCAGCTCGGTCCCTTCGTTATGCAGGCCGCGGCGACCCATATCTATGGCTTCAATTTTGGAAGGAGACGCATTTTTAATAGCGGTGAAATAACTTTCGCAGATATGAAAATAATCTTTAATGATCCGGCGAAACGAGATGACGGGGAGCGGGTGACGCATCAGCTCGCTGACATCGTCTTCTGTCCGAATGTCGAAAATTAAACGGTTGTCTTCGATGGTTAAATGGAGGGAGTAGGGGCCGGTTTCCTCTAGGCCAACAACTGTAAAATAGTTTTGGTCCAACAGGTCGTAGATGGCAACTTTACGTTCGTGCTCGATATCAGGATTACGCCGAACCACAGATTTCTCATCCAATGTAATATTGACGATATGCTGATGGTCGGCGGTCATGACGGTATCCTTTTAGGGTTATTGTTTTGGCATGTTCAGTCGCACGGCGATTGAAAGGGCATGGGCATCCAAGCCTTCTGAGCGGGCAAGGCGAATTGCGGGCGGTCCAATTTTCCGAAGACCCGTTGCATCCAACTTAATAATCGATGAGCGTTTCATGAAATCCAACGTGGACAGGCCAGAAGAAAAGCGCGCTGTTCTTGCCGTGGGAAGCACATGATTTGGACCTGCGATATAATCTCCAATGGCTTCAGGGGTATATCTGCCCATGAAAATGGCACCGGCATGGCGAATGTTTGTGGCCAACGCTTCAGGATCATCCACGCAAAGTTCAAGATGTTCTGGAGCGATTTTGTCCACAAGAACGGTGGCATCTTGCATTGTTTTTACAACGATTACAGCGCCGTAATCATTCCAGCTTGCGCGTGCAATGTCTGCCCGGTCCAACGACTTTAAGTGAGATTGAACCGCGGTTTCAACAGCATCCGCGTAATCTGCATCGTCTGTGATGAGGATACTTTGTGCAACTGGATCATGTTCAGCCTGCGATAAGAGGTCGGCGGCAATCCATGCGGGGTCATTTTTATTGTCAGCCACCACGAGTATTTCGGATGGGCCGGCAATCATATCAATGCCGACGGTGCCAAATACTTGCTTTTTTGCCGTGGCGACAAAGGCGTTGCCCGGGCCAACGATTTTATCAACGGGAGAAATGCTATCTGTCCCGTATGCCAGCGCAGCGATGGCTTGTGCGCCGCCAATACGATAAATTTCAGTAACACCGCATAGGTCTGCTGCCGCAAGTACGAGCGGATTGATGATACCGTCCGGTGTTGGAACAACCATAACCAAGCGGGTTGCCCCTGCAACCCGTGCAGGGATTGCGTTCATTAAAACTGACGACGGATAGGTCGCGAGACCGCCGGGCACATACAGGCCAACATTCTCGATGGCATTCCACCGGTATCCAAGCTCAATCCCCTCTTCATCTTCATATCTGAGGTCTTCAGGTTTTTGCTTTAAATGGTAAGCTTCAATCCGTTTCGCGGCCAATTTCAGCGCGTCTAGCGTTTCGCGGTCACATTGGTCGATTGCCGTTTTGATTTCTGCGTTTGAGACTTTTAATTCATCTGCAGACGTTAGTGAGACGCGGTCAAATTTATTCGTATATTCGATAATCGCCAGATCACCGCGGTTTCGAACATCTTGTACGATGTCGGAAACCACCGCGTTTACGTCGGCGTCGGTTTCGCGTTTTTGGCCAAGCAGGTTGGCAAAAGCGGCTTCAAAATTAGCATCTGTGCTATTGAGCTTACTCGCCATTGACCACTGTCCTGAATTTCTGGATCCAATCGGTTAATTCGACCGGCCGCGTTTTAAGGGCGGCGCGATTAACCACTAGACGAGAGGTGATATCGAGAATTTTCTCCACTTCAACAAGACCGTTGGCCTTCAATGTTGCCCCTGAAGATACCAAATCGACGATACGGCGACATAACCCAAGTCCCGGTGCAAGTTCCATGGCACCAGATAGTTTAATGCACTCGGCTTGAATGCCTTGGGATGCAAAAAAATCATGGGTCAAATTTGGGTATTTAGTCGCAATGCGCACATGGCTCCAACGATTGGGGTCTTTATCGTCTTCGAGACCTTCAGGTTGGGCGATGGCAAGGTAACAATGTCCAATATCCAGATCGACAGGCGCATAGATTTCTGGATAATTATGTTCCAGCAAAACGTCATTACCGGCCACACCTAAATGGGCTGCGCCAAAGGCAACAAAAGTCGCTACGTCAAACGAGCGGACGCGGATAATAGAAATATGGGGATGATTGGTCTTAAACTGCAAAAGGCGGCTGTCTGGATCATCAAACGCCGCTTCTGGTTCAATGCCCACTGCACGTATCAGCGGCATAACCTCTTTCAATATCCTGCCTTTTGGCAGGGCAATTACCAATTCTTCAGTCGAAGACACTTGCTTGCTCCGTTAATTTGAGACCATCTGTTGTTCTATATGAAGGTCTTTTGCAATTCGTTAAAGGTGAAATTTTTATTTAGTTGCCATTTTCATGTGTCGGCGTGTGCTTTGTATGCCATGGGCTACCGGCATCCGTCAGCGAAGCATTGATGCATTCGGCTGTTAGTGCGATTGAGCTTCCGCCTGCAAAATCCAGTTGAATGATCACATCGCCGTTCTCTCTAGCTGTTTCTGAGATCGAGAGAAGTTCCATGGCAGTGTCTGGGGCAGAATTTGGATAACCCACAGATTTCACCGATAAGATATCAGCAAAGAATAAGCCGCTTCGCGTGCGCATGGAGCCAGAGTTGTCTCCGATTTGTTTTTCCCACATAAGACGTGAACAGGTTAGTGTGAAGTGACGAGAATTTGGTGAATAACTGATTTCGTCAGGGCTTGTTATGGCGCCAACGCAGGCCGCAGCGAGGATTTTTAAGTCCTCTGGCATCATGGCATCTAGTTTTAAGCTTTCACTCACATCGATATCCAATCAGTAATTGTTTAGTTATTCGCCTTGGATGCGTTCAACATCCGCACCGCATCCAGCCAATTTCTCTTCAAGTCGCTCATACCCTCGGTCCAAATGGTACACGCGGCTAATAACAGTTTCACCGCTAGCTGCCAAACCTGCAAGGACCAAAGAAACTGAAGCTCGCAAATCCGTCGCCATAACAGGGGCGCCGACAAGTTCCGGAACACCGCGAACCATAGCAGATCGTCCGTGTACATTAATATTAGCGCCAAGACGGACAAGTTCCGGTACATGCATGAACCGATTTTCAAAAATCGTCTCTGTAATCATGGATGCGCCGTTTGAGATGGCCATCAACGCCATGATTTGGGCTTGCATATCTGTTGGGTAGCCTGGGTAGGGATGGGTCAACACATCGACACCCTGAATGGGTGTTGCAGGATCCCGCTCAACGATTAAGCCATCGTCTGTGATTTCAATAGTTGCACCAGCAGCTTCCATCACTTCAATAACCGATGAAATGAGATCAGCCCGCGTATTGGTAAGCTCAATTCGTCCGCCAACCATGGCAGCGGCAATGGCATAAGTGCCCGTTTCTATACGGTCAGGCATAACGCTGTAATCGGCGCCGTGCAATTTTGGCTGCCCTGTAATGACCAAACGTTCTGTGCCATCGCCCTCAATTTGAGCGCCCATCGCCCGAAGAAGTAACACGAGATCGGTGATTTCAGGCTCCCGGGCGGCATTTTCAAGAACCGTAACGCCGTCTGCCAAAGTCGCTGCCATAAGCAGGTCTTCGGTTGCACCAACAGACACATTGTCAAAACGGATTTCAGCGCCTTTTAGCCCGTTCGGGGCTTCAGCTACCATGTAGCCAGCCTCAATTTCGATGGTGGCGCCCATGGCTTCCAACCCTTCAAGGTGAAGGTTCATTGGACGAGAGCCAATAGCGCAGCCGCCGGGTAAGGACACCTTGGCTTTACCCACACGGGCGAGGAGCGGGCCGAGCACAAGAGCACCCGCACGCATTTTGCGAACGATGTCGTATGGAGCCTCCGTGCTGGTAATGTTTTTCGCCGTCAAAGAGAGCGCACGACCATTCGAATTCCCGTTTTCATGACCGTTTAAATGAGCGCTGACACCATGTTGGTAGAGAAGATTAGTCAGGGTCGAGATATCCGCAACATGGGGAAGGTTGCTCAGCGTCACGGTCTCATCGGTTAAGAGACAGGCAACCATTAGCGGCAGCGCTGCGTTCTTCGCGCCGCTGATTTCGATTTTTCCGTAAAGTGGCTTGCCGCCCCGAATGCGAATACTATCCATTGGTTCTCTGGTCCTGATCTGCCACTTGGCAGTTTATAGTCTCGTAAATACAAAGAGGGGCCGTCCGAAGAAGGCCGCCTCTCATTTTCATATGCTGGAAAAATAAGGCCAGCGTATGGCGTTTAAAGTTTAGGGAGGGTGACGCCTTGCTGCCCCATATATTTACCTGCGCGGTCTTTATAGGATACCTCGCACGGCTCATTACCTTTTAGGAAAAGGAACTGGCAGGCTCCTTCATTGGCGTAGATTTTTGCAGGCAGCGGTGTTGTGTTCGAAAATTCTAGTGTCACATGGCCTTCCCATTCAGGTTCCAGCGGTGTCACGTTCACAATAATACCGCAGCGGGCATACGTGGATTTGCCGAGGCAAATAACCAGCACGTCACGGGGAATTCTGAAATACTCTACGGTGCGGGCCAAAACAAAAGAATTGGGCGGTATAACGCAGACATCTGTTTTCCGGTCAACGAAACTGTCGTCAGAGAAGTTCTTTGGGTCAACCGTGGCCGAATCAATATTTGTGAAAATTTTGAACTCGTCAGATACCCGTGCATCATACCCATAGGATGACAAGCCGTATGAGATCATATCCTCGCTTTTTTGACTTTCCACGAACGGCTCGATCATTTTGTGTTCTTGGGCCGCTGATCTGATCCATTTATCCGACAGAATGGACATGGGACATTTCTCCGTTAAGCAAACTAAAAATTTGCGCCATCTTATAGACAACTTAAGACTGCGCCAAGGGCAAAAGGGCAGGGAAGCTGCGGTAACTAGTCTATCATGCGGTTTTTGTTCTTAATGGCGTCCGGCGCCGTTTCCCCGCGGTCCCGCTGCAAGCCTTTTCGTTTCCGTAAATTCGCACGGAGCAATCCCGCAAGACGGTCTTTTTTGTCCGCGTCTTTTTGTTGTTGTTGGGTTAGCTTTTTGGGCTCGTCATCGGTCATAGCTGTGTCATCCACTCTTCATCTCCAGCATCAGTAGCAGTATCTGGCCGCTTGATGAACAAAAAACTCAATTTAGTCGTTGCAGAAATGTCCCCCCTCTTATATACACCCCTAGCACAAAACCAGCGCTGTAAAAGCGCCGCGCCGCCGTAGCTCAGTGGTAGAGCACTCCCTTGGTAAGGGAGAGGCCGAGAGTTCAATTCTCTCCGGCGGCACCATTTTCATCTCAATAATATCAATAACTTGCTGATAAGTAAGGGTTATTTATTTGCGTTGTTCCATTGGACTGTTACAGTGGAGCTATGAATGATATGCCCAAACACCCCAGATTAATCGTTTGCGGTAATAGGTATTACCAGAGCGCAGCCGTTTCTCAAGATATCAAGGAAACCTACTCAAAGTCTGAAGAAACTTTCTCACTTGGAACCTCTGACCACCAAGAGGCATTAAGGCGTGTTCGGGTTGCCGCTGTCACCATTGATCGGAAGTTTGACGACCATCGCCGCAAACTGAAACTTCAAAGCGAACCTCTTTTGGATGTCCTTTCCGATGAGGTAATAAAGCAGGTTGGTGAAATCTATCTTTCACATTTGTTGGAGGAGGATGATGAAATTCGTCTGGAAGGCTTCGAGGAAGTGGATGAAAAGACGATCCTTATCAATGAAAGTGTTGATGCTAACGCCACAATTGCAGAGCACGGATTTAAGGCTAATAGCTTTGAGGAGTTCTCTTTTGATGTCGAAGGGTTGACTTGAAGACCCGGCACAATTATGCACGCGGCAAGATTGATGGCTTCTACATGGATGAAGCAGATGAAGTGTTGTCGTGGGATGAGATCGACCTTCGCCTTGACCCTGTATCGCCAAGCTTGAAGAAACTCACCCGTGAACTGCAAGCCGCCAGCATTAAGGTCAGTGAGGCTATCAAGTCTCGAAAATAGGGCAATGTAGTCAAAACACCCGTTGCACCTGATACAAGCATCCAGAGCAGTTTACCTTTGTTGTCTATAGCCGTTGAAGAATGGATTCAAGAGAAAATACGGGGAAGTTGGGTTCCCAAAACAGAGAATGAACACCGTGTTTGGATGGGACATTTCATTGATGTGATTGGGGGCTGTCCCATTGATGCTTATTCAAAGACTGATGCTCGTGTCTACAAAGGCATGCTGTTAAACCTTTCTGCAAACTGGAATAAGAAGTCTGAGTTGAAGGGCATGTTTATCAATAAAGCTGCTGATAAAGCCGCCTCACTCGGTATGTCGCCAATGTCAGACAAGAACGCAAATAAGCTAATGGGATTTGTTGGATCATTTTGAGGGTGGGCTGCAAATAATTACGATGGCTCACCACCTGACCCATTCACAGACAGCGAACTCATAACGATATTCAACTCCCCATTTATATACCGGTTGTAAGTCGAACAAAGAATGGAGCTAATCAGGAGATGATGTGCCTCGCGATAAGGGGATCTTCTGGGTGCCATTGATTGCGCTTTATACGGGGGCAAGGTCTGGTGAGATTATCCAGTTGTATGTGGACGACATCAAAGAGAAACAGGATGTGCTGTACTTCACGCTAAACTTGGAAGGGGAAGATAAGCGACTGAAGACTTCAGGTTCTGAACGGCTAACTCCTGTTCATCCCGATCTTGTAGAAATGGGTTTGCTGAAGCATGTTGAAGCGAGGAGAACGCAAGGTGAACTTCGATTGTTCCCTGAGATGTCAATGGGTGCCGATGGCTACTACTCTTCTCCTTACCCAAAGCATTACGGACGTTTTCTTGAATCCATAAATGTGAAGAAAAAGGGGAAGAATTCGTTCCATAGTTTCCGTCATAACTTTGAGGATGCGTGCAGGGATAGTGGTATTAGCAAGGGAGTAATGGATGCGTTGCAGGGGCATCGTGAGGACGGAATGTCAGGGCGCTATGGTCGTGGGTACAGGCTCCAGAAATTGGAGGAGATGAGGAGGCTTCATTATCGCGATCTTGATTTGGAGCATTTGATGGTTGAGGTGTGTTAATTGTGCTCAGCAACAATTCTGGAGAACACGGCAGAGATTAATATAGCCCTTTCATTGCACCTGTTTGGACATAATACCGGCAAGATGCTCACCGATGTTTATTCCAATGCTCCAAAGAGGTAACGCTGGCAGAATGGCTTCAAGTTGTACAGTGAGGTTGTAGAGGTACGGCTGGATGTCTTCTAACTACAGTCACGGCAGAGGGTCTGGACTTGCACAGTATCCGGCGATGAGGATCGATAGTGTCTGAGAATACCCCGGAGATCGACCTACCACTTAAGCTGTCGCAAAGGGTTGCCCCCTCCCGAATAGCCTTCAACCCTCGCCATCCAAAGTCTTGTGTACAGCTATAGCCAATTCTGAGGCAGTATATGGCTTGTTTAATAGGTTTGAGATTAGGCTTTCTAGGAATCTGTCGTCATAATGTAAAAGTTCCTCGCGTTTCTTGGCGAAACCACTGGTTAGCAAAATTTTAAGAGCAGGTTGCTCTTTATGGGAGGTTAAAGCGAGTTGATAGCCATCCATACCTCCCGGTAGAACTAAATCAGTAAACAAAAGACCGATACCTTTATTTTCTTTCAGCACTTTTAGTGCCTGCATGCCATCATATGCGTGCAGTGTTTTATACCCCAAATTCTCAAGATGATTTACCGCAACCCTAACCAACTCTTCTTCATCATCTACCACCAGTACGGTCTCATTGGCATGTTGCAGGTCAATCTGCGAGGTAATGCTCTCTTCAACATCGCCATCATCATAAGCCCTCGGCAGGTAGATGCGGAATGTCGTTCCTTCTCCAACCTCTGAATATATCTTGATGTGCCCCCCTGAACGCTGCACGAAACCGTATACCATGTTAAGACCAAGCCCCGTTCCCTTGCCCTTTTCCTTTGTGGTGAAGAATGGCTCCAGAGCCTTTTCTCTGACTTCATGTGTCATTCCCAACCCAGTATCGCTTACTGAAAGCATGACAAACTCTCCAACCTTCGCCTGAGGGTTACGAAGAACATAATCTTCATCAAGAACCTTATTGGAAGTTTCGATGACCAAATTGCCGCCGTTAGGCATCGCATCGCGGGCATTCAAGGAAAGGTTAAGCAAAGCGTCTTCCAAATCACCGGGATTAATTTTAACGGGCCAGACGTTTTCCTTCAAATGAATTGTTGTGCTGATTGAAGCGGTTAAGGCCTTAACGATCAGCGTTTCCATCTCCTTAATGAATTCGTTAATTAAAACAAACTTCTCATTTCCGACATCCTCGCGCGAATAATTCAGAAGTTTTCTGGTCATTTCTGCACCGCGATCAACACCTTTGAGGGCGGCTTTAACAAAAATGAGGGTTTCTTCATCCTTAGCCACGTTGCTCTCAACCAGTTCCAAATTACCTAAAACGATGCCTAGAATATTATTAAAATCGTGCGCGATACCGCTGGTTAATTGGCCCACTGCGTCCATTTTTTGGGATTGGCGTAATTGTTCTTCAAGATGTCTGCGTTCAGTGACGTCTCGGGCGATACCTAGCATGATCGGGGACTGTTCACTTTGATCGAGGCTAACGTTTCCGATTTCGCGAACCCATCTTACCGTTCCGTCTGACCAGACAACTCGATGTTCTATATTATATTCTTTGTTTTCTTCAATAGATGTGTTCACTGCATTGACAACAGACTGCCGATCTTCAGGATGAATTGCAGCAAGAAAACTCTCATATGTTGGTTCAATTTCTCCTTCTTTGTAACCAAACATCTCAAATACTTTACTCGACCAGTGCAACTTACCCGTCTCTATAATTAATTCCCAAGAGCCAATATTTGCGCATTTCTGACTGGTATCAAAGCGATTTTCACTTTTCCTCAGTACCTGTAACAATCTAGCATTTGTTTGATATCGCAACCACATCATGAACAGAAAAAGGGCCATCATCGCTAAACCCATTGTTATGGCAACTCTTTTTACTGTCCAGAAGGAGGTAGGCTTTCCAAACCATTTCACATAGATTTTTTGATATTCAGGAGAAGTAATAAATTCATCGACGGCTCGATTTAAAATCACCAGCAATTCTGCTTTGTCTTTCCCCACAGCCATGGCCCGCTTAATTTCTTTCAGTGGCTCTCCTACGACCTTTATCTGATTGTCAATTTTGATTTCACGGGCCAGCTTCCACGCCACGGATTCCGGGAAAGCGATGGCATCGATTTTGGCGGAGAGTAGAGCAAACAAAGCATCAGAAAAATCATGAAAAACACGCAGCTCAAAATTATCACGGGACTTCAGAATTTTGTGTGCCGCATTCAAGTCGACAACGCCAATAGGACGCCCAGTAAAGTCACCAATCCCTTTAACATTACGGGTGTCAGCCCGAGTGAAAATTGAAATCCGCAAGGTCTCGTACGGGGTCGTGAATACAGCAAACTTCTTACGGTTTTCGGTGATACCTAGGTTAGGGATAATATCGATTTCATTTCGCTGAAGTGCCTTGAAGGTAGCAGCCCAGTTTTCTTTCACTTTATAGGTAACAGATAACCCTGATTGTTCCGCGACCCTATTCATTACGTCGACGGCGAAACCCGACGGGTTTCCATTTTCATTCAACAGATAATATGGAGGGAAGAATTTTAGCACACCCACATTAACTTCAAGTGTTGCAGGTTTAGACTGTTTGGTGCTGTTATCCTGTGCCAGAACAGTTGAGGCCAGCGTCAGCCATAAACCATGTGCAATAATAAATATCAGCCTTGAGGTTAAGGACCATTTTTCTGTCAGACGGATCAAGATAGTGTTCCTATATAAGACCGATGACTATATTCAAAATCGAATTTAAGCAGAAGTTGTATATATAGCTCTTAAACTAAAGTTTGTGAAGTTAGGGTTGATAATTTAAATCGACATATGCCAGAAATTGACACAAGAGCTGAACAAAGAATTCGTTCTATTTAGGGTATATAAATGTCTTGTTGTCGCTGGCGAGCAGGCCGCAGGATCTAGTCAGAATTCATTGGGAAAGCTTGTCAGGTCAAGTATTGGCATTTATAACTTAAGACTTGGGGGCGGAGCAATTGAAGGGACAGTCATAACTCATCGGTTTCTCACCTCAAATTTCTGAGCGGGTAAATATACGTGCTCCCTTGCGACAATCCCCCCGTACTCCCATCCGTTGTCATTTTTATTACCCTGTATGGGCCAGCATAAATGTTCTGTCTCCCGTGCAACACGTCAGACCACGTTCTCCTATCGTTGGTGGGGAGAGTGGTCAGGTAACACCGCGCTTCACCCCAAGCAAACAGCAGGTTTCATCGTGCCTCATTGTATGTTCAAATAACAAAAAATTTATGAACGATCTTGTGTATGATTCTGAGGAGGTATCCAACAACGAGGGGCAACGACAATGAAACGGGCAGCGATCTATCTCCGTGTATCCACCAAAGACCAGACCGCCGAGAACCCGCTCAGGGAGCTTCAAGAATGAGCCAAGTGTGTAGGGAGGGAGATTGTCGCAGTTTATGAGGATCATCGTGTCTCAGGTTCCAAGGGGAGAGATCAACGTCCTGAATATGATCGGTTGCTTAAAGATGCCACCAGACGCAAGTTTGATGTAGTGATGGATTGGTCTGTCGATCGTCTGGGTCGTTCCTTGAAGAGCTTCATGGGTTGAAGGTCGATCTGTTCCTCCACAAGCAGGGGATTGATACGACAACAGCAGGAGGGAAGGCGCTGTTTGGGATGATGGGTGTCTTTGCCGAGTTTGAGCGCGCCATGAGACAGGATCGTGTTAAGGCAGGACTGGGCAGAGCCAAGGCCAATGGAGTTAAGCTCGGAAGACCAGCCGTTCCCAACAAGAAGAAAGAGGCTGTGCTTGCTGGTAAGGCAAGTGGTGACAACCTTCGTATGATTGCCAAGGACGTTGGCCTGTCGTTGGGCAAGGTTCACGGGATCATTAAGGCGAAACAGGAAATGGAACTGACAACCTGATGCCTCCTCTATACCACTTAGCCACAGGAGGCACAGAACGAGTCACCAGCAGCAGGTGCTACAGCTGAATGCAATAGCCCTGCGAACACAGACAAGCGCACTCGTGCCCACCTATGCCTGATTAAGGCTTATCCGTTTTCGATATTGCTCAGATCGCCAATAGCAATTACACGTTGCCATTACGCCAATATCTTTCCCAGTCAGATAGGCATTTGAAGTAGCATCCCTCCACAACAAGAAAGACACCATGCCAAAGATTGAAATCAGACAAATTGTACGTGACCAAGATACCTTGCAAGTACGAGCAGATATCAACTCGAAGACCGTTGAAGGGTACGCACGTAGCATGAAGGCAGGGAGTGAGTTTCCGCCGATTACAGTCTACAAAGTTGACGACAGATTGTTCCTGATTGATGGTTTCCATCGCGGCGCTTGCCAAAGGCGTATTGGACAAAGCAATTGAACTTGGTGGCGATCCTGATCACGAAGCGTATTGAGATCAAACTAACACATTGGTTTGTATGTCAATTATACGTTCTGGTAACTTTTAACGTCACAGGGGCAAGTATTTGGTCTGTAACCCCTACTGGAAGAGGTTTTCAGGCCTGTAAAGTTACCTGTGTGTTTGATGTGTACCACTGGTTGCACCACTAGGAACTAACACCACTGTAAAGAATGTGTTCACAGCCACATGTCTTTGAGTATCTGTTTTGTGTAATCTATATTCTAGGTACATAAATCTCGCGTCACCCCTGCTCATATGATAAGTGCTTACTGCTCTTGATTTCAGGTTGAAACTGTTACAGTGGAGCTATGAACGATAGGCCCAAACACCCCAGATTGATCCAGCGTGGTAACAAGTATTATCACCGCGCTTACGAAAATCAAAGAAAATGGCGAGATCTACTACGCCTATCTGCTTGAAGAAGATGAGAATGTGCCACCGAATATGAAAATGGGCAGGCAATATTGGAACTGTATCGATTTATCTTGAACTGTGGGGCTATTCGGGATGATACCAAAAATCGGTACGATGAAATGGTGTTTCGTCCGATAAGTTCAGATTAGGTAATTTAAAAATTGTACGGTCTTTAAGACGAGCTTTTTTTATATCGTCTGAGTGGTACTCAAAGAATATTCGGTCCATTGTTCCGTCTTCCAGAATGGAAAAGAGGCCTTGCTTTATACGAGAGGCTAAATCTGGACGTGTGGGAGTGATGAAGAAATAGGTTGGTAATGGTAAGTAAAGCGCTATCGTTTCTTCAATTTTTAAATTAGAGAAAGTATTTTTCCTTGTTTCGAATTCAACAAATATCTCATTTATGCCGCGAGGAAAGTAATCGAAACGTTTTTCGGAGAGCATTTGGAAAAGCGGTTCGTATTTTGTCCCGCCATAAACAACATACCCCAGACGTTTTAATGCCAAAGAAATGCTCCATTGAGAGCCAGCACCTAAGTGTAATTTTTTTAGCTGGTCAATATTCGTGATCTTACTGAACTGAGATTGACTATCAGATCTAATTAAAAAAAGCCTGTATCCAAGTATACCCTTCCTTAGAGGAATCCGAATAGGGATAGCTGCTTCCTCCCACTCTCGGCGAGTGGCCCCTGCAAACAACGTAAGGTTGCCGGTTGCTAATTCCCGCAGCGCCCGATCTCTGGTCATACCCGTTGCCGCGCGGCGGATTTTGTAATCACCGTATTGTTTTTTTGTTCGTTCAAGGGCAAGACGCAACAATTTCATCGGGTATTCAAAACGAGTATCATTATCCGACTTTTTGGCGTTGACCGTGATAATGTCTGTGGCGAGTGCGCTGCTGGAAATCAAACATACGTCGAGGAGGAGAAGCGCTGCAATTAAAGGTAAAATTATTCGCATCATATTCTTTCCTTCAACTAAAGCTTAGATTATGAGCTATATAGTATATTCCCTGATTAATAGTAGAGTTTTAAAATATAATATTCTCCATAGGCGCGAGTGGTCTCTGAATAATATCAATAACTTCCTGATAAATTAAGTTTATTTGCGCTGTTCCATTGGACTGTTACAGTGGGATCTTGAATGATATACTCAATCAGTCTCTACTCAAATATGGGCTTAGCAAGAGAAGCTAAAGGGTCGTGGAGCGTAGCTTTAGAAAAATGAGTTTTGCTAAATTGACTGGAAAAAATCGGAGATGCAGGCAATTTCTTTGTATACGTAGGGGGCTAGATCTATCCGTATTTAGGTAAAATAGTGATTGGGGACTTATTTTATCCAAAAAAGGTGTCGTTTAGACTAGACCTTCAGTCCTAAATCTCCAATGCGCGAAGCATTTATAGAAATGTTCTTTGAGGGGGAGATATGGAAAAAGAGTTTATAGGCAGACCACCTTTACCTTTAGGGAGGGGGTCAGGGGGCAGCTTCTTAAAACAGACTTGGAGGTTGTGCGTCGGTTTTAAAGATTTTCTGTGGATTGCAATTATCCCGTTTAATCCACGGCCAGAAGAAATATTAGAACCCCCTCTAGTACGCTCTGATGAAGTAGACGATAGGCAGCTTGAACAATGTCAGCGAATTTTTGACGATGTTGAAAATTCTCGTTTCCAGTTAGAACAGAAAGCGCGAGCGACTTTTACATTAATTGCCTTTTTAGTTCCGCTCTTAGCTTCCATCTTTGTATTTCTGTTGGAACAAACCTCCTTGAATTCAAACGAGTATAAAATTTCAATTATATTGTTGCTCGTGTCTTCGGTTTTACTAGTCTTCGGATTTATCTCAATTGTGAGGGCTATCTCATTAAAAACCGTGGAGAAACCATTTCTTCAATCAGTATTTGATTTCGAGAAAAAGGAATTTCGGAAATATAACAAAGCACTGCATGCTCGGGGACTTCTCTATTGTGCCTCTATGAACCAAGGAATGAACGATCATATTGCTCAATTCGTTAAAGGAGCACATATCCTGACAGCATGCTCTATCATAATGTTTGCAGCAGGTGCCGTTTCAATAGCTTTGGCCCATCAGCCGAAGGCCTCCTCTTCTCTCACCAAGATCGAAGTGATTGGTTTAATCGCCCCCCTCACTTCTGATTTGATAGAGCTTCGGAAGGAAATGGAGATGCTGAATAAAAGCAACAAAATGCTAACGCTTAATCGAGCATTAGAAAAGAAAATAGATGGAATTGAAGCGAAATTAAAAGATCTAGAAACATCGCCAATTCACCAAAATATAAAATAGAGTAGATAGGATCTAAAGCAGTTATTGGATTACCAATCGTGCCCGCACAATGACCTAATCAACGACAAACAATTTCGCACCTACTTTGGTCGAAGATCGGTGGGCTTCGGCGTTATCTGCAACTTGATAACTTTCGCCAGGTTTTAGGGTGAAGATGCGCCCATCATCCAATTCTGTCACTAGCTCCCCTTCGAGGCAGAGTAATATGTGGCCTTTGCTGCACCAGTGATCTGCAAGATAATTAGGTGTATATTCGACCATTCGCACCCGCATCGATCCGAAATTTTGGGTCTGCCAGAAAGCTGTGCCTGTATCGCCGCTATGCTCGGTCCGATCTACGTTTGACCAAGAAGTTGTTCCAAAAGGTAGGTTGTCAATTTTCATGATCGGTATCCGGTTTTATATGGGTGAAAGATGTATATGGTTTTAGTCGCTTGGAAGTTAATGTGAAAGCGTCAAAATTAGTATTTAATTAATTTCGTTTCATATATTGTTCGAATAAACGGTGATATTTTCGATTGAGATGGTTTTAAAGTGACAGGTAAAGACAAAACACCAAACATTGGAGATCGGAACAAACAGTCGCTAAAAACGGCTCCCATTTCCCAATTTAATGAAGCCGGTCTACGATTCCTTGTTGAAAATTCCGGAAACTTTGTTGTGCTTCTGGATGTGCATGGGCGTATTAGTTACGCAAACAAATTCGCACAAAGTCTTTTGGGCGCTATTGGACAGAATTGCTTGGGGCATATATTTAGTGAATTAGTCGACAACGAAACAACCCGAAAAGCATCGACAATTGTTGATAACCTCGTTGGCAATCCAGATATTCCTCAACAAGATTTTTTCAAATTTACAGACAGCGACAATCACGAAATACTCTTGGATATAGTCGCCTATAATTTGGTTCAGATTGAGGACATCGGCGGTCTCCTTTTTGATGGTCGAGACATTACAGGGCAGGCTAAAGTTGAAGCCGACTTGAGAATTTCGAGGGATTTGTTTGAATCAGCCTTCAGTGTCAATAGTTCAATGTGCTCCCTCAGCGAATTTGAAACTGGTGAATTTGTTGATGTCAATCAGAGCTGGACGGACGCGCTAGGTCATACGAAAGAGAGTGCAATTGGATGCACCTCCGTGGAACTTAATATCTGGTCTGACACAGCCATGCGGGACCGGATTATGTCTAAGCTCAAACAGGATCGGAAACTCGAGGGTTATATATCTGAAATTTCAGATAAAAATGGTAACAAATTGACCGTCGAAATAAATGCCTCAATCCTAAAAAATGGTGATTTGGAGTGGTTGTATTTTTCATCAACCGACATTACTGAACGGGTTGAAAACGCTAGAATTCTGAGTGAAGGTGAAGCGCGCTTCCGAGATCTATTGGAATATTCAACAGATTGGTTTTGGGAAACAGATGAAAACTTGGTTTTCACCATCGTTTCAGAAAGTGCCGACTTGTTTGATGGGTTCGACCGAAACCGCATGATAGGCAAAAATGTTGGAGAATTTTTGAGTTATTTCAAGTTGATGGAAAAGTCGAAAAAAGTAGCCACGATAATGCGTGAACAGCAACCTTTCAGAGGCATTCGTCACATTTTTAAGGGCCCAGATGGGAACCCGCGGCATCAAAGTTTTAGTGGCAAACCCATATTTGATGAGGCTGGTGTTTTTCTAGGCTATCGCGGAACTGGTACTGATGAAACTGCAACCTATGAAGCGGAGGCTCGTAGAGAGGCAGCCGAAGAAAAATTGCGCCAATCACAGAAAATGGAGGCAATTGGTCAGCTTACAGGTGGTATTGCCCATGACTTCAACAATTTACTGTCAGTCATAATTGGCAATGCCGAAATAATTGAAAACAACCTAACAGCAGACAACAAGAACCAAAAACAGCTGGAAGCCATTTTTAGGGCTGCAATGAATGGGGCCGAACTTACCCAGAGCTTGCTTGCGTATTCACGCAAGCAAGTGCTGCGACCGAAAAACATCAAGATCGATGAGCAATTGCAGCGGCTAATTGAAGTTTTACCGCGAACACTCGATGCAAATATAGAAATCAAAGTTATTCAGCCTGACAATCTGTGGTTCTGTTTTGCGGACCCCGGGCAGGTGGAGAATGTTTTGCTCAACTTGGCCAATAATGCTCGTGATGCCATGGCCAATGGTGGAAACCTGGCCATCTCATTTGCCAACGTGACCCTTAATAATCAGGATGTAGGGCATCCGCCGAAGCGGGTCTCGGGGCATTTCGTCAAAATGTCTATTTCTGACAGTGGTTCAGGTATGCCTCCTTCCACGTTGGAGCATATTTTTGAGCCTTTCTTCACCACCAAGGATATGGGTAAAGGGACTGGGCTGGGCCTAAGCATGGTCTACGGGTTTGCTGAACAATCCAATGGCTATGTTTCGGTAACTTCAGAAATCGACGTTGGTACGACAGTGGATTTATATTTGCCGAAGTCTTTAGATGACGCCAAAGAATAAGGCGAAAAACACCAATTTCGGCTTTGATCTTTGTCTTGAAGCAAGCTTTGTTTGTTGAAAGTGCTAAACCCGACCTTCTTCAACGGCAAAACAGGCAGTTTTTGTATCACCATTATCTTGAAGAGCTGGAATTTCCCTACTGCATCGTTCTTTGGCATGAGGGCAGCGGGTGTGAAAAACACAGCCGCTTGGCAAATCCATGGCAGTTGGAACTTCACCTGACATTTTAACAGGGTTTACGCCGCTTCCATCAATTTTTGGAATGGCACTCAACAATGCCTGTGTGTAGGGGTGGCGCGGTGTTTTAAATAGATCATTGGTATGAGAGAGCTCGCAGACCCGTCCTAAATACATTACAGCAACACGGCTGCCAAAATGCTCCACTACTGACAAATCATGAGTGATGAAAAGATACGTCAGATTTCGCTCTTTTTGGGCATCCATCATGACATTTAGAACTTGCGCTTGAATGGAGACATCTAGTGCGGAAATCGGCTCGTCGGCCACGATAAATTCTGGATCAAGCATTAAAGCCCTTGCAATACTGATGCGTTGCCTTTGCCCACCTGAAAATTCATGGGGGTAACGCTCGCCCCACGTTGGATCATTTCCAACGGATAGCATAACCTCTTCTACTTTTGATCGGATCTCAGCGCGGCTCATGGCCGGATAGTGAATTTTGAGGGGCTCTTCCAGTGTTTGATATACTGTCATTCTGGGATTTAGAGATGCATATGGGTTCTGAAAAATCATCTGCATTTTTTTTGTAAACGGCTGACGATCTCGCGAGTTTAAATTATCTATTCGATTGCCATTATATTTGATTTGTCCGGCGCTGGGCGGGTTAAGCCCTATGACAGTTCTGGCAAGAGTTGATTTTCCGCAGCCACTTTCCCCAACGAGGCAGAATGCATCTCCTTTTTCAATGGTGAGAGAGACATCATTTAGGGCTTTGACCACCGGTTGAGGGGATGAGAGAAAACCACCGCCGCCGCCAAACCGCATTTCCACATTTTCAATTTCCACTAACGGAGTTTTGGTGTTTTCAGTCACGTTAAACCTCCGGTACTTTGGAACGCAGGGATGCGATCGATATGGATGCAGGCTGCTGTATGGGTTTTGGGTCCAGTCAGTTGGGGGATATCTTTGTGACACTGTTCATCAGCGAAATCACATCTTGGATTGAACGAACATCCAGCGGGGATAGCATCCAACGCGGGCATTGATCCGCGAATTTGATTGAGGCGTGCTCCGGGTGAATTTTCTTGCGGAAGGGCTTTAATGAGGCCGCGCGTGTAGGGATGCTTTGGGTTTGTAATTACATCCTGTGTTTGGCCTTCTTCGACAATGCGGCCAGCATACATCACGATAATTCTTTCCGTAACTTGACTAACCACTGCAAGGTCATGAGTGATCAAGATTAAACCCACATTGTTATTGGCACATAGTTCCAACATAAGCGCCATGATCTCCGCTTGAATGGTGACGTCAAGGGCAGTTGTCGGCTCGTCGGCTACAATGATCGACGGATCAGTCAGCAAGGCGATGGCAATAACCACCCGCTGCCGCATGCCGCCAGATAATTCGTGTGGGTAGCTGTCCATTCGGTTTTCAGGGGAGGGGATCATCACATCTCGAAGTTTAGAGATGGAGATTTGTCGCGCCTCTTCCTTTGAAATTGCACGGTGAGCTTTCAGGCACTCAGTCATTTGCGTCCCGATGGTGAGAACGGGATTAAGGGTCATCATGGGGTCTTGAAAGATCATGCTGATCCTGTTCCCTCGGATGTGCCGCATTTGGTCTCTGTTAAGTTTGCTGATGTCCTGATTTTCAAATATGACTTCGCCTGCGGAAATTCGGCCGGGTTTACTGAGAAGGTTCAGAATTGAAAAAGCTGCCACAGATTTCCCCGCACCGCTTTCGCCAACAATACCTATCCGCTCCCCCTTATTCAGAGAAAAACTGATCCCATGAAGCGCTTTTAGGGTTTTACGGCCCAGTGGGAACTCCACTTCCAGATCTTTAACGTCCAGCAGTGCCATATCTAGTCCTTGTACAATTTCGGGTTCAAGACATCACGAAGCCAGTCTCCCAGCATATTTATGCTGAGGATTAACAGGATCAGAACAATGCTTGGAATAACAGTAATCCACCATGAGCCGCTGAAAATAAACTCAAAGCCGCTGGAAATAAGTGAGCCTAGCGACGGTTTGTTGACAGGCATTCCAAGGCCGAGGAAAGACAGTGCGGCCTCAGAGATGATGGCGTTCGCCACTTGGATGGTAGAGATTACCAAAACGGGCGATAACGTATTGGGGAGAATATGGCGGAGCATTATTCGGCTTCGGCTCATGCCAATGACACGGGCAGCATCCACATATTCCTTGTGCTTTTCCGCTAGCACGGAGGCGCGGACTGTTCGCGCATATTGGGGCCATTCAGCAATGCCGATAACGAGGACGAGCATAAAAATTGCGAGTTCGCTATAAAGTGCGGCACCAAAAGCGGCTTGAAAAACCGCGAGAGTTATAATAGCGACCATGAGAGTTGATAAGGATAGCTGAATATCTGCAAGACGCATGAAAAAGGCATCTACACGTCCGCCAACGTAGCCCGACAACAATCCAATGGAGACACCGATCAGTGCTTGCAGCAAAACCGCAAAGAAGCCGATCATGAGAGAGATGCGCATGCCATATAAAATGGTACTGAGCATGTCTCGCCCTTGCGGGTCTGTCCCTAGAAGAAATCTCTCATCCCCTTCATCTTCATTCCACGACGGCGGTAACTCGCTGTCCATAATGTCGATGGATTTAAGATCATAGGGATCATAAGGCGCAATTAATGGCGCGAATACGGCGCTGAGTACCAGAAAGACGACAATGCAAAAGCTGACGACGGCGACTTTGTCTTTTCTAAATCGGTAGGTGAAGTCGGATCCCAAAAATGCGGTGAGCTTATTCATTATCTTGATCCCACCAGTTTAACGGTTGGATTGACCCACGTGTAGAGCAGGTCAACGAAAGTGTTGGTCACAACAAAAATCAAACCGACAACTATAATATAGGCGATAATTAATGGGGTATCGACGCGATTGACCGCTTCTAAAAACAAGAAACCCATTCCTGGCCACTGGAAAACACTTTCGGTTAAAATCGTATAAGCCAACATGGTCCCAACTTGCACGCCGCCAACTGTAATCACGGGAAGTAACGTATTTTTAAACGCATGTAGGAACCACACCCGAACAGGAACGAGGCCCTTTGCCCAAGCAAATTTGATGTAATCCATTTCGAGGATTTCCATCATTTCTGAGCGAATGAGGCGAATGAATAAGGGCATCATGATGGACGCGAGTGAGATGCTGGGTAACACCAGATGAACAAGACCATCGACAGTGAGAAAACCAGAGTTCCAGCCCAAGAGGTCCGAAGTGTCTCCGCGCCCAAAGGATGGCATCCACCCTAGTTCCACAGCGAAAACGTAAATTAAAAAAATGGCTGTTAAGAATACAGGTACCGAAATGCCAACAATGCTGAACGCCATAATAAATTTGGAAAACCAACCTTTGGGATTTATCGCACAATAGACACCCAAGGGAACGGCGAAAAAAATGATGAGCAGTGTCGCTCCAATGACCAACTCCAAAGTCGCCGGGAATTTTGCGGCGATGACTTCGAGTGCTGGTTTTTTAAAGAAATAGGAATTGCCAAGATCGCCTTGCACAGCTTTATACATGAAGCGGCCATACTGAGTTAAAAATGGATCGTTGAGGCCCATGCGATCGCGCATGGCTTCACGTTCATTTTCGGAGACAGATTGTCCCACTAACTCACGTAACGGATCGCCTAAGTTATCTTGAATTGAAAAGCCAATAAGGCTAATCACTAACATTACCAACACGGCTTGAAGCAGCCGTTTGATGGCAAAGTACAAATAATCCAAAACTAAATTCCTAAAAAAATCGGTACCTTCGAAAAGGTACCGATCCCAATTATACTTGGTTTATTTAATGACAAGATCGCCGAGGTACGGGAAGTTCATCACGTTGACGACCTTCTCAACTCCGATGCCTTTACGGGCAGCCCAAGCAAGGTTCTGCCAATGAAGCGGAATGAAAGCAGCCTCATCATAGAGGATCTGTTCAACTTCCTGCAGCACTTTTGAGCGCTCTACTGGATCTGTCATGCTTTGACTTTTCAAAATCAAACCATCCACTTTAGAGTTTGCAAAGTTGCCACTGTTGTATTGGCCATAACCTGTTTCTGTATTCGGGGTCATAGTCAAAAACTCTGAGAAATTTGCAGAATCTTCTGTGTCTGAATGCCAACCAATCATCATGATGTCAGCAGCACGTTCATCAAAGGCAGGCCAATACTGTGCTTTTGGCATGGTTTTAAGTTCGACTGTGATGTTGATTTTGGACAGCATGCTGGCAGCGGCTTCAGCAATTTTGGCGTCATTTACATACCGATTGTTCGGCGCCATCATTGTGACTGTGAAGCCTTTTTCAAGACCAGCTTCTTTCATTAAACGTTTTGCTTTTTTAAGATTAAAACGAGGTTTAAGCCCATCTTTATAACCTGCATAGCCTTTAGGACCTTGCTGACCTGCGGCAGTTGCAAACCCCTTCATGATTTTTTTAACAATACCCTTATTGTTAATGGCATGAACAATGGCTTGGCGAACACGTACGTCTTTAAATTCTTTAACGCGGTTCTGATTGAGCTGGAGGGTAATGATGCGTGTACCGCCCATTGTCACCAACTTCGTGTTTTTATTCTTTTTGATCCGCGGCATGTCACTTGGCGGAACAGGGGCTATAAAATCAACATCGCCAGAAAGAAGGGCTGCAACACGCGTAGGGCCTTCTTTAATCGGTGTCAAAACGATTTCAGATACATTTCCCGGAGATTTTTTATCCCAATAACTCGCAGAGCGATTAAAGACAACTTTTACACCCTGCTCACGTGACATTACCGTGTATGGGCCAGTCCCAGATGCATTGGATGAAGCAAAGGCATCGCCATGCTTGACGATTGCTGATTTGGATTTGTTGTTTTTATCAAACCCTGTATAAAATTTACTGTCCATGGCGAAAATATATGTCGCCTGATGGAGAACGAGCGGATAAGGCTCGATGGTGACAAGGTCAACTGTGTTCTTGTCGATAACATTCATGGCTTCAAACGGGGCGAAAAGTCCTTTGAAATCGGGGCTTTTTTTCAACCGATCAAATGTCCATACCAAATCCAGCGAAGTCATGCTGTTGCCGGAATGAAATTTGACACCTTTGCGCAAGTTAAAGCGCATTGTTTTGTCATCAATACGTGTCCAGCTTTCGGCCAAACGTGGCTCAAAGCCAAGATCCTTAGTCCAGCGGACAAGCGGATCGAACAGCATGTGTGATAATTGGAGTGTGCCGCCAGACAGTTGCTCATGTGGATCTAATGAAACAGGATCAGCGTCATATGCTAATTTTAGAGTTTTAGCCTGAAGTGTTGTTGATAAGCCAAAACACAGCGCTGCTGCTGCTGCCACCGTAAGAAATTTCCTCATTCTTGCCTCCCATGCAAGTTGGAATCTTAATTGGTTTTGGGTTTTTGTCCTTTGGTTTTGCGAAGTAGACGCAAATTTTCCAAAAGGAACCTCGTGATTATTCCACTATTGTCAGTGGTTTACAGATCTATATAGAACTAATTTAGCCTTATGTAAGTCAAGGTGAAAATTACTTTTACTGGCAAATATTGCGACTTTTGATCGCTTGTAAGCATTGTTAGATGCCTAGGTTTTGTAAGCCTAATGTCACTCAACCATTAACTCTGTTTTGATGTTTGTTTTTGAAAGATTAAATCGATCACACATGAGCCATGACCTCTCAGTCACGACCCATGTGTATTTATTCGAATCAACTCAATACCTATTTTTCCGGCTGAAAGAGTTTTAGGAATGAAACCAGATCAATCACACTGCCGTCTACTTCAATATCACCTGACGCATAAGCGGTGGCAGGGTTGCGCATCTGTGCGAGGACTTCTTTCCAAACTTGAGAGTTCACTGTAACGCTGATATCTGCCGATGTAGATTTACGTTTTTGAACTTCAGCAACACCGCGGCGCAAATGAATGAAGTAATTTTCATCAATATCAGGGAAATTGAAGCCAACGATTATGTTTTCATCAAGAGCATCTTCTGCTTTCAAATTAACCGGTAGTGACGCCATGATATTTTCCATGGGAAGGCTGTGCAAAATTTCCCGAGGGTTCTTGCTGGTGTCAATTGGTGGAATGACTAAAGATCCATCCAACTCATAAGAGCGTGTCAGATAATAGTTTCGACCGTTAGCACTGATTTGCGTTTCAGCGAGAGCCTTCAACGCTTGAGCTTTTAACAATTTTGCCTGCTGCACATCGTCATTTACCAAAATCAGATTGTCGGCAAGCTCAGCGGCCCATTGATAGTCTTTCGCCTCCAACGCTTGCTGCGTTGCTTCTAGAAGCGGCGTTCCGTTTGACGCCAGAAGTGCCAACCGTTTTGCGTGCTCTGATCTACTAAGCGGGTGAAGCTCAGCTGCATTACCACTAAACCATCCAAGATAACCCGTAAAGACTGACCGGACAGACCAGTCGACCATTCCATAGAATTCTCTCAAATACGGGCTTTTGGCCAAATGAGCTGGAAGCTTTACCCGTTCAACAATTTCATCTGGACCAAGATCAAGATTAATTCCGCGAACGGTTTGGTCATGCACAAACTGAATGGCATCCCGGTAATCCGTTAAAATGCCATCGATTTTATCTGCACCAGTTAAGGGACGTGTATGGCTAGGGACTAGGAATTCAGGCTTTAACTCCCTCATGAGATCAATGCTTTTAGCCCACTGCAAAACATCCCGGTAAGACGTTCCGCGAATGGCATAAAGATTTGGAAAGGCTTTGTAGAAGTTATCGCCGGGCAGCAGGACTTTCTTTTCTGGTAGCCAAACAAATAACTGATCCGCTGTTTCGCCTGGAGCATGGATGAGTTCCATTTTGATTCCAGCTACCTCAGTTTTCAGGTTAGTTTTAAAAGTATCCGTTGGACGTTTGAGACTGATCCCATCTGCGCCATCAACTTTGCCAAGGAATGGGCCGATCCCGTCATTAATTCGCCCGCCAGGTGGTAAATGACTGCCAAACTGCCGCATGGCCCGTGTGTAAATCGCCGGTCTGATAACATTAACAACTCGGTCAATATAAAAGTCAGTGCTTTCATGGGCAAAAACTTTCGGATCGGCCCCTTCTGCAAATACGCCGGAGCCAAAAATGTGATCCGCGTGATTGTGGGTAAAGACGATCCCTTTCACAGGTTTTTGGGTTATTTCTGCGAATGCGGCTTTAACTGCCCGAGCCGTTTCATTGCTTTCCATGGTATCAACGATGACCACACCGTCGTCACCTTCAAGCAAGATGGAATTGGCAAGGCCAAAACCGATAGCCACATAAACACCGTCCGTGACTTTGATGATTTCTTTTTTAAATTCGTCAGTATGCGCGTTTAATTCTGCGTTGGTGTCAACTTGAACAGGTGCCATTTGTTTGGGGGTGTCGTCGCAGGCTGCCAGAAAACTCAAGGCAAGCAATGTTGATACGCTTATGATCTTTTTCATTAATTGTTCCCATTTTTATCTAATTTAACGTTACAGATGGCGACACGATTAGCAAGAAATGTTCTTTCCTAATTACGTGTGTCTGATGGGAAATAGACCTTGCGACATCTGATCGAGACACATCCGACGCCTTTTTCTGCGGGGTGTCTAAGTTACCTGAGAATATGAAATGAGCTTGAAGTTGGAAATATTTTTTTGTTTCTCATTTCCATTCGTGTTTTAGATAGAGATTGGAGCATAAGGGGTGAAAATGCGTAAAATTCTAGTGTTATTGTTATTTGTTGCGTCAATGGCTTTGTTTGGCTCGACCATAAATGCCTACTTCACAAGCGGCGAGGAAGTCATGTCGGTTCCGGTACAAGGCCGTTTGGGGGCATTGGATCCGATTATTCTAAATCCCGGTATGTCGCCGGTTCGCATTATCTTGAATATCCAATCAGAAATGCACATTCAAGATACCACGAATGACGCCTATCAATTCCAAGTGGATGTAAAAGATCGGGCGGATACACAATTGTTTTCATTCACCGGAACTCACTCAGAGAAGAAGGAAGATGAAGGATCAGAATTTCGAAGAATTACCCAAAATCATATGGTTGGGACCTTTGATATTCCTCTGCAAGGCCCTTATTCTGTGGACTGGCGTGTAGATCCAAAGCGAGCGAATATTACAAGCATAATGGTCTCTGTTCGTCGCAACGTTGAGGGGCTGAATATTCCATTGATTGCGATCGCTGGTTTGTGTTTTGTCTTAGCGTGGACCGTGTTATTGGTTGGCCGCCGAAAATAATATTTCTCTTTAAGGTTATCAAATGGAATTTGCTCAAATAGGAATGTTCCTTGCGGCCACGCTTGTGCTCAATCTAACGCCTGGGCCGGATATGATTTTCGCTGCCGCGAATGGTGTGCAACGTGGTTCTGGCGCAGGCGTAATTTCTGCGCTGGGAATTGGGTGTGGTGCGTTATTCCACGCAGCGCTGGCTGCCGTTGGGGTCTCTGCGTTGATCGCGGCTTCTGATATTGCCTTTGATGTGTTGCGCGTAGGCGGTGCACTATATTTGATGTGGATAGGTGTGAAAACACTTCTTCAGGCACGAGGGCCATTGCTTCAAAATACCATGCCCGATTTTTCTTATGGCCAGTTGTTTTTTCGCGGGCTGATGACAAATATCCTCAATCCAAAAGTAGCGCTGTTTTTTATTGCGTTATTGCCGCAATTTGTGAATCCGGCTGCTGGAAATATAGGACTACAGATTTTTTTGCTTGGCGGTATTGTTGGACTTAGTGGCACTCTTATAAACGGTTTCGTTGGAATGTTCGCTGGGGGCGCCGGTCGCGTGCTTCTGCAGAGCCCCGGAACCTCAAAATGGATAGCTAGGGTTTCAGGCGGTTTATTTGTTGGTCTTGGAATTCGCCTCTTTTTATTGGAAAGAAATTAAAATGAAACGCCCCGTTCTTTTGCTTGGTAATAAACGATATTCTTCTTGGTCCTTGCGCGGATACTTAGCGCTTAAACTTTCAGGGCTGGAGTTTGACGAAACGGTAATTCCCTTATTCCTTGCGGACACTCATGCAAAAATTAAAGAACTGGCTCCAAAGGCTCCAGCGCGAGTCCCGTTGCTGCTGCAGGACGGAAATGCCATATGGGACACCATGGCGTTAATGGAATATGCCGCCGAAATATCAAGCAATGGCCCCTTATGGCCGGAAGATACATTTGCACGCGGCCACGCTCGGTCGATTTCAGCTGAGATGCATTCAGGTTTTGAGGCCTTGCGCGGGCATGTCCCAATGAATTTGTCGAGGGCCGACAGTGGCTTAGATCTTCCAGATGCGGTAGTTGCAGATATCAGCCGAATTACTGAAATTTGGACGGAATGTCGGACCAAATACGCTCAAAAAGGTCCGTTTTTGTTTGGCGCGGTTTCTATGGCTGATGTGGCATATGCGCCGGTAGTCGCGCGCTTGAAAAGTATCGGCTATCCCGTTGATGCCCTTTGCCATGATTATATGGACGCCGTCTGGAATTTACCGAACTTCGTAACTTGGCGCGAAGATGCTGAAAAAGAAGTTTGGATTATTGATCAATAGGAAATCCTAAACGGCCGATATTTGTAATTTAGGAAACAAAATAGACAAATATCGAACGGTTTTTGATTTGGGCTTTACAAAATTCTACGTATGGGAAATGTTTGGCCACAATCAAGTACTTTGAAAAACTTGACCAGTTGATCAGTTTTTCTGTATGGTTTCTTTAAAACCAGTGCCACTCCATTCGGTGCTGATGATAATCGTTATATTTAGTCAAAGACTAAATCTGTAAAATTAAAAACCTTGCCCACGCAAAGTCTAGGGGGCAAATTCGGGAGAGCAAAGATGGGGATGAGAAGGATATTGTCGGCAATTGTCGTTGGTTTGACAATGGTGGCAGCAGTTGCAACCGCACAGGCTGAGAAGCTGAAAGTAGCGGGTATATACACAGTTCCAGTACAGCAAAAATGGGCTGGTACACTTCATAGAGCATTGGTTAAGGCTGAAAAAGAAGGGAAAATCGATTATGTTTTCTCTGAAAAAACAGCAAATACTGATTATGTTCGTGTAATGCGTGAATATGCTGAGGGCGGCGCTAAACTTATTGTTGGCGAAGCGTTTGGCATTAGCCGCGAGGCTCGTAAAGTTGCCGATGATTATCCAGAAGTTGCTTTCCTTATGGGCGACCCTGGCGATAAGCATGGCAAGAATTTTTCTGTATTCGATAACTTCATTCATGAGCCATGCTATTTGATGGGCGTTATTGCTGGATCAATGACAAAAACCAATAAAATTGGCATGATCGGCGGATATCCAATCGGCGAAGTTAATCGTCTCTTCCATGCTTTCATGGCAGGCGCAAAATCGGTAAATCCTAACGCTGAATTTAAAGTGTCTTTCATTGGCTCTTGGTATGATCCTCCAAAAGCAAAAGAATTTGCCTTCGCTCAAGTGGAAGCTGGAGTGGATGTTCTTTATGCTGAACGTGCTGGTGTTGTTGATGCCGCCCGTGAAAAAGGCATTTTGGCATTTGGTAACGTGAACGACATGAACAAGGAAGAAAACGGCAAAGACGTTGTTGTTGCTTCTGCACTTTGGCACATGGAAAATGCAATCGACTATGCCATCGATCAGGTTAATGCAGGCACGTTTAAAGCTGAAAACTATAAAGAATGGACAATGATGCAAAAAGGCGGCGCATCTTTATCATCATTCTATGAGTTCGATGATAAAATCTCTGCAGCAACCAAAGCAAAGGTTGCAGAACTTGCAGCCCAGATCAAAGCCGGTAAACATGTCGTCGAGATTAATGACGATCAGCCTAAATCTACGTTCTAAGGTTTCTGCGAATAGGGGGGAGCGGTGACGCTCGCCCTTTTTTATTGAGCTGGGGAGAGTTGGGTGACCGACACAGAAACTGTATTGCGGGTTCAAGGCATTACCAAAAATTTTGGTGATCTAGTTGCCAATGATGCCATCAGCTTTTCTTTGAAAAAGGGAAAGGTGCTTTCACTTCTTGGAGAAAACGGGGCGGGTAAAACCACCTTGATGAATATCATCTTTGGCCACTATACGGCTGACGGTGGGCATATTGAAGTTTTCGGCAAGAAGCTGAACGCATCAAACCCGGCGGAAGCTATTGCCCTCGGTGTGGGTATGGTCCATCAACATTTTACTCTGGCTGATAATCTAACAGTTCTTGAGAATGTAATCCTTGGAACAGAACCACTTTGGAAATGGGTGCAAGACAAGGCTGCTGGCCGGGCACGGTTGAAAGAGCTCTCAGGAGAGTTTGGTCTTCATGTGGACCCCGATGCAGATATTAAATCACTGACCGTTGGTGAAAAGCAACGAGTAGAAATTTTAAAGGCGCTCTATCGGGGCGCTAAAATTCTGATCCTTGACGAGCCGACAGCCGTTCTGACGCCGCAGGAAACAGATCAACTTTTCGGAACACTCCGCGACATGTTAGCGAGAGGATTATCCGTTATCTTCATCTCTCACAAATTGGGAGAAGTTATGGCGATTGCGGATGATATTGCCGTGCTCCGTCATGGAAAATTAGTGGCAAACTTCCCTGTGGCGGAGGCTTCTCGCGAGATCATTGCTGAGAAAATGGTGGGTGAAGCTGTCCCCCAACCGCGCCGCCAGATCATGGAGGCAGGTGAAGAACTCCTATCTGTTGAAGATGTATCCGTCAAAGACGAAAACGGTCAACAGATCCTCAAGAACGTATCATTGCATTTGCACCGTCATCAAATCATCGGGATTGCGGGTGTCTCCGGCAATGGGCAAAAGCCGCTTTCTGATCTTGTGAGTGGTATGTGTAGGCCGGGATCAGGACAGCTTAACTTGTCGGGTGAAGCCATCACCGTTTTTGATCCAAAAGAGATGGTTGCAAAGGGTATTGGCCGGGTCCCTGAAGATCGTCATGTACAGGGCGTTGTTGGTGATTTTTCAGTTGAAGAAAATATGATCTTGGAGACTTATGCGTCTGCCCGATTTTCTAAATTTGGATGGCTGCGAAAAAAAGAAATTACGGATTACGCGTACTCCCTCATTAAGGCATTCGATATTCGGGGAGCCGGGCCTGAGACAATTGTTCGGGGCTTGTCTGGTGGTAATATGCAAAAGGTCATTTTATCTCGTGTCCTTGAAAACAGCCCTCAAATCATTTTGGCTAATCAGCCAACACGTGGTCTAGATGTCGGGGCCGCGACTTTTGTTCATGAACAACTCTTTAAAGCTCGAAAAGAAGGCGCTGGGATTATTTTGATTTCTGAAGATCTTGAAGAACTCCTCGCAGTTGCAGACAGTGTTGCGGTAATGTATCACGGACAGATAAGCCCGCAAATGCCAGTGGAAAGCGTAACATTGCAACAACTTGGATTGCTGATGAGCGGCGAAGGTTTCTCTGTCCATAGTAAAGGGCAAGATCATGCTGCTTGAACCCAGAACACACACACCGTTGTGGATGACAATTATCGCGCCAATTGCGGCCGTATTCGTTGTGATGGTGCTTTGTAGTGGTTTGATAATGTGGGCAGGTGCGCCTGTTCTTCAATCCTATATAGCATTGGCAAAGGGAGCTTTTGGCTCAAAATTTGCCATTTCAGAGACGCTGGTACGCGCAACCCCGCTTATGCTAACCGGCCTTGCTGCGGCTGTGGCTTTTCGGGCTAAACTCTGGAATATCGGTGGGGAAGGTCAGTTATATATGGGAGCACTTGCTGCTACATATTTTGGGACTGGTATGGTCAATCTGCCGGCCCCGCTCATGATCCCATTCCTGTTTGTCGTGGGTGCTATTGCTGGGGGCTTGCTGCTTTTGGTTCCGGCGCTTTTGAAGACAAAGTTGAAAGTTGATGAAGTGGTGACGACATTGTTGCTGAACTTCGTCATTCTGTTGATGGCCAATTATCTTTTGTTTGGCCCATGGAAAGATCCTATGGCCATGGGATGGCCGCAAGGCGCACCTATTGTTGACGCTGGAATATTACCCAAATTGATCGAAAAAACCCGTCTTCACGGAGGCTTAATTTTTGCGCTTCTTGCGTCCGTTAGCGTTTGGCTGGTGATGAGTAAGACCAAATGGGGCCTTGAAATCCGTGCTGTCGGGCTCAATCAGGATGCTGCAAGTTTCGCAGGTATTCCAATTAATAAAACAATTATCCGAACCGCACTGATATCTGGTGGGCTTGCGGCCTGCGCCGGAGTTACAGAGGTTGCCGGAACTAAAGAGTATCTGACATTGGATATATCGCCAGGGTTTGGTTACACCGGCATTGCCGTTGCCATGCTTGCAGGGCTCAATCCATTAGGGGTGATCATCGCGGCCATATTTTTTGCAGGGATCTATAACGGTGCCGACAGTATGAGCCGGGCGATGGATGTCTCAAATTATATTGCAGACGTGATCACTGCTGCGTCACTTTTGATGGTGATGCTCGCTGTGATGCTAACCCGTATGCGCATTCGGTTTTCTTAAGGGAGAGGGATTATGGATTTTCTAGATATGTTCCTCAATATTGGGTTTTGGGCAGCGACTGTTCGCATGGCTACACCTTTGATATTTGGCACCCTTGGGGAGTTGATCTGCGAGCGGGCAGGCGTCCTCAATCTTGGAATTGAAGGCATTATGACAACAGGTGCTATGGTGGCCTGGATGTGGGTGTATCAGGGGGGCGATCTGTGGACGGCCGTCTTGGTGGCAGCCGTATTTGGCATGATGTTCGGGTTTCTTCACAGTATCTTCTCGGTTTATATGGGCTTGTCCCAACACGTAACCGGTATCGGGATCACTCTTCTTGCCACATCACTGAGCTATTATTCGTTCAGAATGTTGCTTCCGGGTGTAACAACGCCGCCAAAAATTACTCCGTTTCAAGAACTCCCTATTCCGTATTTGTCGGATATCCCAATTTTTGGAGAAGCTTTCTTTTCGCAGTCGCCACTCACCTACCTTGCTTTTGTCTTGGTGGGTGTGGTGTCTTACGTTTTGTACCGGACACCCGTTGGGCTCGCTGTCAGAATGGTTGGAGAAAACCCAATGGCGGTTGAGGTGCAGGGAATTGACGTTTACCGGGTTCGAACCGGCGCGGTAATGGTTGGTAGTGGCTTCATGGCTGTTGGCGGGGCTTTCCTGACAATCTCTGTTTTTGATGCCTTCTATTTTGACATGATAAATGGAAGGGGTTGGATTTGTGTAGCACTGGTTATTTTTGCGTCGTGGCGGCCTGGAAAAGCGTTGCTTGGTGCGGTGCTGTTTGCGGCATTCGATGCTATTCAAATCCGTGTGCAACAATCCAGTGCCTCTTTTATCCCTTATCAATTTTTCCTAATGATGCCCTATGTCTTCAGCATATTTGCATTGATTGTCATGTCACGAAAAGCCGCCTACCCTAAGGCGTTGCTGGTACCGTTCCGGCGTGGTCAACGGTAATTGGAAATAAGGACTAAAAGTAATGCTTGATCTGATTATCCGAAATGCACGCAGGGCAGGGCAAACGGAAACGACCGTAGATATTGGTGTTAAAGCGGGAAAAATTGTGGAGATTTCGCCCAAGCTAAATGGGGAAACTTCAGAAGAATATGATGCCAAGGGAAATCTGGTAACAGCCCCGTTTGTTGACAGCCATTTCCATATGGACAGTACGCTGACACGCGGCAGGCCCCGCAATAATGAAAGCGGAACTTTGCTCGAAGGTATTGCGCTTTGGGGGGAATTGAAGCCTTTACTTGATGCGGAAGATATAAAGGCGAGGGCCCATCAACTTTGTCAGTGGGCCATCGCCAAAGGCAATCTTGCGATCCGCTCTCACGTGGATATTTGTGATCCGTCTTTACTGGCTGTAGACGCTTTGCTAGAAGTTGTTGAGGAAGTGAAACCGTATTTGGATTTACAATTGGTGGCATTTCCCCAAGACGGGTTTTTACGCGATCCCAATGCCAAAGCGCAATTACTTCGGGCTTTGGATAAAGGCGTACATGTGGTTGGCGGGATCCCACATTTTGAACGCAG
>Ga0209826_1000278_pt1 | contig 37363 bp, 56 predicted proteins | sample GOMGulsemesocosm_5_FD_184637 | JGI IMG/M metagenome (GOLD analysis project Ga0209826, IMG submission 184637) | Methane-oxidizing microbial communities from mesocosms in the Gulf of Mexico - GOM15C Gulf of Mexico (SPAdes) (version 2) | ecosystem: Environmental > Aquatic > Marine > Cold seeps...
GCTGTTCATCCTCAACAATTAAGTAGCCAATTTGCCAATACGCACTCACCATGGCGTGATTCACGGTTTGTTTAACCTGTGTACGCGCTTGTTCTATCACCTGTTTAATATCTGTAAATATTGCTTGGTTGGTTATCTCTTTTCCTTTATTTTCCATAACCTAGTACCTTTAAGTTTTGACGGATTGCATTATCTAGCTCTTCGGCTTGCTCCATTTGGCTATACAAGGTTTTACTTAATTCTTTCATTTTAACTTCAAACGGAATGCCGTCATCTTTAATTTCAGCCGCGCCTACATAACGGCCTGGTGTTAATACATAGTCGTTGGCTTTAATTTCTTCTAGTGTTGCTGATTTGCAGTAACCCGCAATGTTTTGATACGTTTCTTTTTGTGGATTAGTCTTTTGTAGGTTGTCTTTTAGATCATCCGCTAATTGCTCACTTTGACGGGCTAAAGCCCGACCTACATTATATTCTTGAGTAGGTGAAGTTTCTTTTTGTAGATTAGTCTTTTGTAGGTTGTCTTTTAGATCATCCACTGATTGCTCACTTTGACGGGCTAAAGCCCGACCTACATTATGCTCTTGGGTAGGTGAAGTCTGTTTTATGTTGCGCCAGTTGTGATAAGTTGCGGCTATTTCCGCAATATCATCATTGGTTAGTTCTTTGTTAGTACGGCTGATCATTGAGCCTAGTTCACGCGCATCGATAAACAAGGTTTCACCTTGGCGGTTTCGATAACCTCGTGCTTGGTCTGCTTTTTTATTTTTGCTAATAAACCATAAACACACGGGGATTTGAGTGGTGTAAAAGAGTTGCCCCGGCAAAGCTATCATGCAATCAACTAGATCATTTTCAAGGATTTTTTGCCTAATTTTTCCTTCACCACCCGTATTAGAAGACATTGAACCATTTGCCAGTACAAAACCTGCGGTGCCTTTTTCGCTGAGCTTAGATATCATGTGCATTATCCACGCATAGTTGGCATTACCTGTAGGCGGTATTTCAAAACCAGCCCAACGGGGATCGTCTACTAATTCGCTTTCTTCTCGCCATTGCTTTTGGTTGAACGGTGGGTTTGCCATAATAAAATCAGCTTTAAGATCTTCATGTTGATCTTTAAAAAAACTGTCTCCGGCCACGTCACCCAAATTACCTGAAATACCACGTACCGCTAGGTTCATTTTGGCGAGTTTATAGGTAGTGTTGGTATATTCTTGTTGTAAATCCGCGCTCAAAATGTACCATGTCCACCGTTTGAAATGTACCCTTAACTTATCACAAGTTTAACCCATTGATTCTATAGACTTATATATTCACAGAATCCACCAAAACAACCCGAAAGCAGACCAAGGAAGCGAGCAAGGAACTACCAAGGAAGTAGGTTAACTTATTGTTATACATTAACATTATTACTCTTGGATGAATAAAGAGATTGACCAAGGAAGTACCAAGCAACTAATTAGGTTTGTACTGGCATTTAGTCTACTTAAGGTTTAAGTGATGTTTATGAGCCGTTAAATATTCATTTAAGGGTTGTAGGGTTGTAAATAATCAGCAGTATTTCCCGTAATTATCTCAAACCCAGCTGTGAGCATGCCAAACTACTGCTCCTATTATTTGACAGTCATCCTCTTCTAAATTGATTATGATAGGTTCGTAAGCCTTATTAATACTATTAAGAGTTAATATGTTTTTACGTTTTTGAATTATTTTGATGTATAAGGACTCCTCAACACGCACTGCAAATGGGCTGGCATCATTAGGTATTACTCTACTACTATCAACCATAATGATGTCTTTATCTTTAAGTAGTGGCTCCATTGAATCACCTTGTACCCTTACCAATGCCAAATCAGTAGGTTTAAGTCCTTTTTTATTTAACCAAACAGGATCAAACGGACGTTCACCAACCGCCAAAGCATGCTCCAAAGGATAGCTACCACCACCAGCCGACAAACAAACATCATATTCAGTTATATGCACTAAATCATCTGAAATAGATAAAGCGGTTGATACGCCCATTTCTCCTTCGCCTGCCAATAACCAATCCAGTGATATCTTTTTGCGTTCTGCAATATTTATGCATTCTGCATAAGGAGTGCTATTTCTGGATCTCCATGCTCCTAATGTAGCCCTTTTTACCCCTAACTCACTAGCAAGCTCAGTGTCTGTACTCACACCTAACGCTTTTTGTAATCGATCTAAAACAATAGAGCTGCTATGCATAAAAATACCTTTAAAAAATAAACAACACAAAACGCATAATTTAACTTGCTAGAATTATGCGTTTTGTATAAAATGAATGTCATAATTAAGAATTACTTTAATACTACAAGATTTTAGACAGGTGATAAAGATATGAAATTAACAGAACGCATTAAAAATGAATACGGATCGCTCAAACACTTCTGCAAGATAGCAAACATCAATGTGAATAGTTTAAGTGTAATTATTGCTGGTGGCGCAAAAAGTCAGCCTTGTGTTGATGCACTGATAAAACATGGTTTTATTGAGTCAATTGATGATTTACCAAAATTCCAACCCAAAGCTAAGTAGTTAATAAGTAGGTTATTATGTCATTAGATTGTAAAGGTATCAGCAACCAGTTAAGTGTGAGTAATCGACATATTCGCAGTCTAACCAAAAAAGCAAATGATGCAGGTTTGTCTTGCATCACTTGCAAAGGTGAGCAATTTACTTTCTCAAAAGTAGCTGGTATTGGTGGTCGTGGCTGGGTTTACAGCTACGAAGCCATCATTAATCAGAGTCAAAAGCCAAAGCGCAAGGTGTGTAATGTAGTTGCTTTGAACCCTACTGCACTACCTATTTTCGCAGACCTAAATAAACCTACAACAGATGAAAAACTAGCCATAGTTAGTTTTTACAATGTGTCTAAACATCCGCTTAGTCATATTGTAAAAGCGTTAATTATTGAGCATCGCTCCGACCTTAAGCAAGCCAGCTTACAAGCCAGAATTAAACGCTGGATAAAAGCGTTTAAAGAGCAAGGTCGCTCAGGGCTTGAAGATAAGCGCGGTGGTAAAGCATTTAAAGCTGATTTAAACCTAATAGAGCAAGCAATATTAGGCGCTGGCAGTGTTCACGACATTACCGCCTTTACTTTTTACTGCTCTTTATATGCTAAAAAACACAATCTAGCCATGAATTACCGTGCGCCCGTTGCTGACATTAGTGAATCAGCTTTTAGACGAACAGCCAACCATGTAACCAGTAACAGCAGCTTAATAAAAGAATATTTACGCCTAGGTCAAGATGCCTTTATTTATGCAGAGCCTAGCGTTGGCCGTCAATGGGATTATCCCAACGAACAGTGGGAAGTTGATGCCACGCCTTGCGACATTATGGCGAAAGTCCCCGTATCTAAAACGGGTATTCGTGATTATTGGAGCCTTGAAGCGAGTGAAGATTATCACCTCGTTAGAATGCAAATAATCGGCATTATTGACAACTTTTCAGGGGCTACTGTTTACGCCTTATTTGAAAGCTCAAACTCTTACGCTAACGCCCGTTTACTTTATAAAGCGTTTGAAATGTTAGGTATGCCCGAAACAATTAAAGGTGATAACGGTGCCGATTATGTCTCAGCGCATTTGCAATCAGTACTGGTTGATTTAGGCATTAATTATATTGCTACGGGTAAAGCTCGCGGTGATGAAAAAGGAAAAATAGAACGTAGTTTCAGAACCTTACAACATTCTGCTGAATTTGAAAGCCTAGCTGGTTTTATTGGTCACAATGTTAGCCAACGTCAAAAACTAGAAAGCCAAGCCAGTACTAAAATAGAAAAATTATCAGGGGTTGCCACTAACATAAAAGGCGATTACATGTGGCATTGGGAGTTAAGTAATTGGCTTGATAACTTCATGCAGCACAAACAACAAGACCGCTTTGCTCAACATGCTGAATTCCCTGCCAATAAAGATGAATTGCTCAATATTTATCGTTTACTAGGAAAGCGCAGTGCTAAAACAGTCTCTAAAGAAGGTATCCGTCATCGTAATACACACTACTTGTCATTTGAAATGTGGCAACACATAGAAATAGGCGAAAAAGTAGAAATTATCGAGCACATAGATGATTCAACCATCTTGTTTTTATATCACAAAGCGCAATTTGTTTGTGAAATTCAAGATAAAAATATCTTTAGACAAGGCATGACGGTTGAAGCGATCAAAGCGAACAAAAAAGCCTACAAACAGCGAGTGGTTAAAGATGTTAAGCGCAAAGCCAAGCAAGCCCAAAAAGATTATCGCGGCTATCAAAACAGCATGCGTGATGAATATTTAGACCTTGAAACGGCTCAAGTTGAACTGAAAAAAGCCACCGAAAAAGAAGATACAACAGACTTTACCGATGAACTAAGAAAACTCGCAGCAATGGCAGGTTAATAAAGGGAAAAGAGCCATTCGATAATGAGTTAGCAACTTACACCAACTCATTACCGAATTGTTTTACTCGAATAAAACAATTTACGGCTCAGTAACAACACTGAGCAACACAAAACCTACAGGAGAAGTTATGACTAATACAACCAAGCTTCAAGATTTTATGAACACCACAGGGCTATCGGGCGCAAGTATAGCACGTACTTTAGGCGTTAGCACAGGCACAGTATCGCTAATAAAAAATGGAAAAATTGATTCAATCAGTCAAGACAACCTTAAAAAGTTTGACGATTATATTGAAAATTACCAAGTGAAAGACGAAGAGGTTATCGGCTCAGTCATTGTGCAAACATCTGATTTAAAAATGGTGCAATTTATCTGTGACGAAACGGTTATCGCGCGTGAAATGGGTGTTATTTACGGTAAAGCTGGCATGGGAAAAACGTATGCCATCAAACACTTTGTATCAACTCACCCTGAAACTATTTTAATTGAAGTTAAACCGATGATGTCCATCAAAAGTTTACTCACAAAAATACTTGACCAACAAGGTTTTAAAAACACCTTGGGTAACATTGAAGAGTTATTTGATTTAGTGGTTGAAAACTTCAAACGCTCTGAGCGTGTATTAATTATTGATGAAGCAGAAAGTCTTACAACGCGTAGCTTAGAAACGATAAGACGTATTAATGATTTTAGCCAAACCCCTGTGATTTTAGTTGGTACTTACGCCTTATTAATGAACTTAAAAGGTCGTCAAGGTGAGCTTTTACAGCTTTATTCACGCATTTCCAATAAATGGGAAATGAAAGGCTTAGACGCAACAGATCGCAAATCACTTTTTGGCGAAATGGGCGAACAAATTAAACGCTTTACTACAGATATTCGCCGCTCAACCAGTATTTTCAAAAAAGCTAAACGTTTTAGCCAATTAGCTAACGAAGCACTGGAAATAAAGCATATAAAAATGGCTACTCAGTCAGTAATTTTGGATTAATAAACAGCCATGGAAACCACAACACTAACACTAACAATAGCATTGACTGAAAATGAAGTTTTTGAACTGCAAGCAGCATTGGTTGGGCGTTTAGGTTTTATCAATGACTGCATTAATAAAAACAAAAAACGTGCTGAGTTCGAAAGTTATAAGCAAGATTTTATCGGGCTTACAAAAAAGCTTAACGCTATACCAGACACGGGTTTTATTAGTTAAGGAAATACCATGATCAAATTAAAAATTGGCAAAGAATATCGACATGTAATTACCAATCAAATTGTCACTATTTTAAACATAAAAAAAGACAATTTTCACACCACAGTACTTTTTACCGATGGCTCACACATGTCTGCCACCGCATTAAGAGAATTTTTTAAACCAGTATTGGCACAAAAGCCACCACAACTAAAAAAAGCCTAAGGGGAACACCAATGGTAGCAAAAAAACTAAAAGGTGCACTACGCACCAAGCAATATCAAGCCGCACAAAACGAGCAAGACGCATCAGATTTAATCAAAACACTTGGCGAGAAAAGGCGCGAAATAATGCGCATAGAATCGTTGATGAATGATGAAATTGCCGAAATTAAATTACGCTTCGAAGAGCAAGCCAGCCCTTTACTCGGTGAGGTTGGTGAGATTATCGACAGTGTTCAAGCATGGGCTGAGGTTAATCGTGATGATTTAACCAAAGATGGCAAAGTTAAAACCGTGAAATTAATGAGCGGCGAATTTAACTGGCGTTCTCGCCCTCCTAAAGTGTCGTTACGTGGCAAACCTAAAATTATTCAAGCGTTGAAAGACCTTGGTTTAATTCGTTTTATTCGCACCACCGAAGATATTGATAAAGATGCACTTTTGAAAGAAAAAGAAGCAGCAAATCAAATTCAAGGTATCACTATTTCAAGTGCAGGTGAAGATTTCGCTATCTCACCTTATGAGCTTCAAATTGAAAATCAACAGTAGAGATTAGTCATGAATTTAAAATCAACCATTGAACAAATAAAGGCGGATGAAGGTTTAAAACTTAAACCTTATTTCTGTACCGCTAATAAATTAACCATAGGGTATGGCAGAAACATTGAACAAAATGGCATTAGCGAGTTAGAGGCTGAGTTATTGCTAAGTAACGATGTTCACCGAAGCAATCAAACGCTAATGGCTAATTTTACTTGGTTTAGTAAGTTAGATAATGCTCGAAAATCAGTGCTAATTAATATGCTTTTCAACCTTGGTTTACCTACCTTTTTACAATTTAAAAAGATGCTTGCCGCCATAGAAAGCAAAGACTTTAGCGAAGCGGCTAATCAAATGCGTAATAGCAAATGGGCGAAACAAGTCGGCAAACGAGCAGAACGGTTAGCAATTGAAATGGAATACCCCGTTTATTAGTACACCTCACTTGTTCGAACTTTATAAGTAACCCCGAACAAGTGTTATTTACCATGGGTTTAATCAACATTCAACCAAGATTAAACCCATATTAAATAGCATTTAACTTGTGTCTTTTTCCCCTAATTAAGCAGTATAGGAAACATCATGAGCGTTAAAAAACTCACAACAAAACAACAAGAGTTTCGTAAAAACTTACTTGCCAGAGTGCATTTGGCACCTATTTACACAGATTACTTTGCTCATTTTCGTGGTGAATATAAAAAAATGCTCAATGGCGCGTTTGGTAAAACCAGTGCGGCTGACTTATCTATCAATCAACTCACTATTTTAGTTAAGTTTTTGTATAGCAAAACAGCCAAAGAAACCAATGATGCTAAATATCAACCGATGAGGCCAATGGATTCAAATAAGTATTCAAACAAGCACTCAAACGAGCCAGTTAACGTTGGTAATGTCACAACATTGCCCAATGCTAATGCAGCACCTAAGAATACTACTCAGCTTGTTGAACACATCACCTCAGCACAAATTAAATACATAAACCGATTATGGCAAGAAAAGGCACGAACGCCGACACCACAAGCATTAAGAGTCTTTATTGAGAGAAACTTCAAAAAAGTGGTACTTAGCCTTAACGCGCTAACTAAAAAAGAAGCTAGCGGCCTAATTAACGCGCTTAATCGCATGTAAGTACCTGCGCTGATAGCTGATATTAGAAATAAAGGATTAAAAATAAAAATATGTGGTGTCCTACTTGTTCAAGTGAAAAAACCAAAGTGGTCGGTACAGATAAAAGCAGCGTAGTAGAACGTTTTCGTAAATGTGAAGACTGTGGCTACACCTTTGCCACCATTGAAGCCGTCAAACATGATCCAACATGGGAAAAAAGCGCCGCTTATACCGATGATGAAATCGCAAGAATTTTGAAAAAACGACATAAAAACCAGAGGGGTTTATTCCATGACAACCAATGATTTACTAACAGAAATAGAGCACAGAGTTTCAAAAGTTAAAATGGCAATATCTCATAATGACGTTATGACTGATGTATATATCCATGACTTAAAAGCTGCGGTAAACCTCATTAATTTCGCCAGAAAACAAGATAAAAACAACACAGGAGCAAATGCGTGAACAACTTTACCGACAATTTTAATTTTTTGAGCGAATCTAGCCTTAAAAGCCAAGATTTCAGCGAAAAAACTGAATTTTTAATTGAGGGATTTCTAGCCAAAAGGATGATCACACTTATTTATGCAGACGGAGGCAACGGTAAAAGCTGGTGCAACTTCGCTATTGCTAAACATTGCGCTCAAATTGGGCAACGCGTAATTTATTTAGATTTCGACAACCCATTGTCGGTATTGATTGACCGTAATGTTGATAAATTACTTGTTAGTCAACACGACAATTTAAGCTATATACAGCGTTCTAAATACCCACATACCCCACAAGAACTGCTTGAACAGTTAAATAATCAAGCTGTAGGTCAAATCTTTGAGGGTTGGGTCTTTTTATTCGACAGTTTACGCAACTTTGTTAACGTAAAAAACGACCATCAATCCATGGAAACCATGACCAAAATAATGAACTTGCGTGAAGCTGGCGCAACCGTCGTTATTTTGCACCACTCAAACAAAGATGGGCGAAATTACGAGGGTTCTAACAATATTCGTAACTCGGTAGATAACATTTATCAGCTTGAAAAGCTCGACGGTGAAAACGGTGAAATAAACATGCATTTACGCGTACAAAAAGAGCGTTCAAGCATTTTTGATTGCGCCTATCGGGTTGATGCTAACACGTTGTCATTTACCCCTTTAGATATTGCTAGCGCCACTATGAGCAGCGAACAAGAAGAATTTGTTGAAGCCGTCACCGAAGAACTTAAAACTTATGGCGCAACCAATAAAACTGCCTTACTACAAGCCGCAGGTCGTAAAAAAGATGATAAAACCGCCCGTGGTTGGCTAGACCAATTTGAGGGGAAATATTGGTCAAGTGCAAAAATCAGTGGCGTGTTCACTTATGAGTTAGTAGCAGAACATGCGTAAGGTCGACTTTATTCAACATGTCATTATTCGCAGCCTACCACCATTAGATAAAGTGGCGGCTGGTGTGGCTTATGCCGAATCGTTATGGAATAGCATATCTAGCTTAGGCTATGGCGCACCTAATCAAGGTAATCCGTCACAACCACGTGATATTACTAACCAAAATTACTACAAAAATCTAAGCCAACATCAAAAAGAGTGGTTCGACAAGTTCTGGAAAGCGTTTAACTACAAACATGATCGCAATGGTGCAGCAATGCGTTTCTCGCAACTGGGCGAACTAACTGAACAAGAATATAAAACTATCGTTGATGCTGCGAAAAAAGAGGCACATAGAACCTTGCCTCATGGTCAATCACGAAAAATGGCACAAGGCTGGTTAGCTGAAATGCGTTACCAAGACCATCAATTAAATAACAGTAAAGTCAGCAGTAACAACCAATTACAACAGCGTTTCAGTGTATTAAACGGTGAGTTGCAAAGTGTTCAACGCCTTTATTCATACAAAAAAACGCCTGAACTGGCTGAGCAAATTAGCAAAATAGAACAAAAACTAAAGGAGTTAAATTATGAAGTATAACTTTACAGCATCATGGATTAAAAACCGCCCAGCTTACTGGATAAATGGTATACGAGTATCAAGAAAAAAAGGGTATGAACATTCTTTTACTAAAGATTGCCCATTACCCGAACAGTTTCATGAGTGGCATAAAAAACACGATTAATAAGGAGAACCCCATGAAACAAACAAAGCTTAGTTCATTACTTGAATCATTCACCAATATCGCCATCGGCTATTTTGTCGCGCTATTGTCACAATTGGTTATCTTTCCACAATTTGGCATTAACGTATCGCTAGAAACTAATTTACTTATAGGTGTATGGTTTACCGTGGTTTCATTGGTGCGCAGCTATGTTATCAGGCGGTATTTTAACGCCAGAATACATCAAGCAGTTGTAACGGTTTCCAAGGTTGTTAGTAAATAACCTACAACTGCCAAATAACACCATACGCCCCTTAATTGGGGTTTTGTGATGAAAATGGTTCTTAATTAACTTACATCGAGGTTCAAAATGAGTAATGAAAACAATGCAGAAAATGAAATAAGACGAGTTGCTACCATGCATGGCTTTTGGACTGGCGTTATTGTTGCTAGTTTGTTTTGGTAGGTTGCATCGTGAATGCTAAGCAAGCCGCTTAATTGCGGTTTTTGGGTGAAAGCATTACTTGTAAAAAAAGTAAAGTTGACAATTCGCCTTGTTCGAAGCTATCCTAAAAAGGCAAGTGCAAAATCACTTGTCGGGATTGACGTTCCGAACATTAAACGGCGTATAGTCGCCAACTTTATTTGTTTAATAAATAAGTTGGTTTTTTTATGCGTAAAATCTAGTTTTCCGTTATGGCGGACTAGGTGAGGGGAACTTTTGTTCCGCCGTTTCGTTTAGCGGTTACGTCAACCTTGCTTAGTTCGCCACCAGTATTGACGTGCTTGTGGTGATTTATAAAATCATAAACGGAGGCTTTATGCCACACAATCACTCTACCTTTAAAGGGTTAGTTACCTTAGAAGACGACCAACCGATAACCACCTCACTTAAAATTTCCGAAGTATTTGGCAAACAACATAAAAATATAATTCAAAAACTTGAAAGTCTTGACTGTTCGGCAGAGTTTAACGAGCTTAATTTTAAGCTGGTTGATTTTTTAGACAAAAAGGGTGAATCCAGAAAAGCTTACTCAATGACCAAAGACGGCTTCATGTTCTTGGTAATGAGCTTCACTGGCAAACAAGCGGCACAAATAAAAGAATCTTACATCAACGCTTTTAATGAAATGCAAAACCAACTTGTAGGTAGTCTTGATACATTCACCGTTAGCGGTACAGATTACATGGTACTGCAAGAGCGCAATAGCCAGTTACAACATGAATTACTCAATTTATACCGCGATAAAGTCAGCACAATAGAAGTAAACCAAGCTGATCATACTCACAACAAAATACAACAAGTCGCTCAGCAATACCACAATAAAAAACAACGTCTACAAAAAACAAAAGACCGTGTTAATGCAGAGCTTGAGCAAATAGAGCAAGAATTTATTGAGAAAACCAAAGCCGTAATACTGCTTAACCCAAACATCAATAAAAGCAAGCTGTTATCGGCACTAGGGCGAAAAAAAGACGATAAAACCGCCCGTAACTTATTGGACTTGTTTGATGGTGAATATTGGCTAGGAACTAAGCGAGGCGGTGTTTTCGCTTATAATCTTGTCAGCAAAGGAGGTGAAGCATGAGCAACCTAACTCAATTAGCTAACGAATTAGAAGATCAAATAAAATTAGTCCGCTTTTTATCTGATGCACTTACCGTGTGGGACACGCAAGCATTAGACTTTCAAACCGACTGTTGCCAAGTTATGGGTAATCTGCTCTTTGAAAGCACGGTAAAATCACGGGATATTATTAAACAGCTACAAAAGCAAGGTGAAGGTGACTAAACGATAAAACCCTACCACACGCCCTATGCTTGTTGGCTTTGAGCTATACAACCATAGGGCTTTTTATTATTTGCGCTTACAACCCTAAATACACTTATTTCTTGTTCCTATTAATCACTTTTGTTAGAGTTTATAACTTCACTATACTTAAAAATAAAGGATTAATATGAAAATACTCAAGGCTTTAGCTGTAACGACTCTTTTAATTGGCGTATCGGTAACTGCACAAGCAAGCACGGAAACCGATGTTTTAGAGCGTAAAATTAAAGAAATGCGGAAAGACTATAAAGTGCTTGCTGATAAATATAGCAAGTTACGAAAAGAACATAATCAACTAAAGTTTAAAGCGAGTAAATTACAGGAATGTAATGATAAAAAGCCAAAGTTACCAAAAGAAGAACTTTGGTAAAAATGCCCTTAGCAATTAGTCCTGACCATTCAGGGCTTTTTTAATTATCTTGAAAATGCTCAACCGCCAAGTCTAAAATACCATCTTTCACATCATCAGTAATATCGCCATTTTCATCAAACGGCAAAAAGGGTCGGGCAACAATTTTACCATCTTCGGTGCCAAACTGATGCACCGCTGGGTAAGCATAGCCATCCGATGTTGCATTAAAGCCAATGGCTGCACCGCTATTATCACCAAAGGCAATAAGCGATTCTTGCATTTTACCTTTTTCATACAGCGCCTTACCTTTTTTATGGGCTAGCGTGCTTGCCGATAAAGGTTGCCAAGTACTACCATCAAGTGGACTTGTTTCAGTCTCAAACGCTTCTTCGGTAGTATTGAGTAATAAATTAGCCACACTATTAAAAAACGGGGCTAGCTGCTCACCTTTACGCTGATACTTGCCAATGGCCGTTAATACTTCATCAATATTGCTGGTTACGTTAACTTGCATATTTTTACTCAACCCATTCAATAAATAAGCTATACTTAAAGCGGTAGAGAATGTTGGTTGCAATAGGTGAGTGATTTACACCCTGCAAAAGACCAAGCCGTTTAATCACCTCTACCGACTAACCTTTCTTGTATATCAGTTTGTCTTTTCGTCGCTTTTCAGTTTGTGCATTATTGTCTAATACATACGTGGTAACGCTAATGGTTTTATCTTGTTGGTATTCAAATAACGCCACAAAGCCTTTTTGCTTGCCTTGTTCGGTCACAAAATAACGGAACATTTTTTTTACCAAACGTGTTTCACCCGTTTTTAAAGTTTCAGCTTCAATATAAATCTCATCGGGATCACTAATAGTTTTAGCCAATTCATCAATATAAAGTTTTCGCTTATCTCGTTTTAACTTACTTTTATTGGTGGTGGTTGCATTAAATAAATCATCATCAATAAACATAGGATCGCCCACTTTATCAATGTGCAAAGCACCTTTTTTAGTGCCTAGTGTTTGATAAAAACGCGCTTTTAATTGTTCATCACTTAGCTTATTTAATGCTGGGTTAGGTTTTAGTAACGACAAACCACTCCCTAAGTTAAGTGGCGCGAGTTTTGCCACTTTAGCCCCTGCACCTACATCGTAAGCCCAATCTTTATCAGCAACTGAATCAGGTGCTTTTTTACTGACAGTCATCCCTTTTTTCTTTGCCTGCTTTTCACTGTAAGCACGCACTTTACAATGACAGTTCCATCCGTTCGGTGGATAATTGGTTTGCCAAAACGGATCGTCGCGGTGTAATAACGTACCGTTTATTTTTTCATGGGCATCACGCGAGTTAGGCAAAAACATTGAACTGTAACGCCAGTAAACCTCCAATGTTAATTTGCCCATACTGTCATGGCGTTGCACACTATAAGCCACGCGCATGTTGGTATTAAAAATTGTACGTAAACGCCTAGCGCCAATATATACCTCTTTCACTTCACCCGTTTTAGGGGTCACTATTTCTTTATTACCCCACCAGCCTTTTTTTTGTAGCGTGGGCTTTAGTTTTTTTTGCCAATCACTGAACGTTTCGCCAGAGGCTTGCGCCTCTTTAAGGCTAGTAAAAATATCATTAAGCAAATCAACACGGGTTACTTTGGCAACAGTAAAGCTTTTATGATGCGCCCCATGTTGCATTTCATCATAATCAAACGTTAGATTAAAACCTTTGTTATTAAGGTATTCTTGGGCTTTTACGGGCTTTAATTTAAAATCAAAGTTAATGTTAGGCTTAGCCGTTGGCATACTACTTTCCACCTACATTAACGTCGTTTTCCACTTCAACCTCTGCATTACCAAGTAGTTGGCTATTAGCAATCGCTGTAAACAAGGCATTTTCTAGTTTATCTAGCGGCATATCTTGATATAAACCAAGCAATACTTGATAAGCACCTTCATAGCTATTAGCTTGTTTAAGTGCCGTTTCAACGGCGTTTACTAAGTTGTTTTCAATGGTTTTAGTATCAACGTTTTGTGCATCTAAAAAATCGTGCGGCTTAGGTAAATTATTAGCGTTATTTTCACTTTTAGCTTTATTATTAGGTAAGGCACCACAGCTACAGGGCTTATTTTGTATATGATTGTCTGATTTTTCTGGTACCGTATTTTGTGGAGCTTTGACTTGTGACTCTACAGGCTCTTTTTTACCAATAATTTTAAGCCCGAACTTTTCTTGAATATCATCAACATCAAGTTCAAAGCCTGAGTCGCTCAAGTTTTTAACTACCTCACTCAGCATTTTTAAATCTTTCTTTTCTTTAAAAGGAAAAGTAAATTTAACACCTTGCGCATTACTAAAGTTTAAGGCTTCTAACTTGGTTAAATAGTCACTGAGGGTTTTAGCGATTAACCGAGCATCAAATTGTAGTACTTCTTTTTGGCGATTCTCATGAGTTTGGCTTTGCGCTTTGCTGCCATTCTTCCCCTCACCAGTAGATAATGTATTACCTAAAACAAAGGTGGCAATTTGTCGGTCAATATATTCAATAAAGGCTAAAAAATCGGCTTTATTATCAATTTTTAAATATTCAATAATGTCATCGGTATTAAACACACCAACGCTTGACGACTTTAAATCGTATAACGTATTAATTAATTCATCTTCGTCACCACTGGTTTTAGCGATTAAGGGTGGTGTCGCTACGTTGTCAAAATATTGTAGATTATGCGCGAGTACAATGTGCTTTAAACTGAAATACCACACCAGTTTACTGGCAACACTAAAGTCAGTAATTTCGCCAATATCAATCGAATGCTTATGAAACACCATGCGATCAGGGTCTATTTTATTAATAAATAGCTTTTTATCCCCTTGCTTAACATAAAGGTGATCAATAGTTTCCTGTAACTTTTTATCTTTATGCGCATATAAATAGCGTGGCGATATTAATTTAAACGCTGGCTTTAATTTATGCTCAAATGGTGTGTACGAAACATCAGTAAGCGAAACGCCATAATAAATAGCCGATGAAAGTTGATTGATTAACTCACCCATATCAACATTTTTAGCTAGCCATTCTTTAAATTGCTCATTCTTAGTTTCAATCGTGTAATCAAGTCCAAGTAATGGTTGGCGACGAGACAATACCACGCTAGATATTTTCAAATCACGCATCATGTAGAAGTACAAACTTTGCATTTGCGCAAAGTCTTCCTCTTCTAAAATGGTTTTAATCGTTGCAATATTGAGTGTACCGAAAGGCTCATGTTTATCTTCCAACTGCAAAGTAATGGTTTTGCCTTTAGGTGTTTTTGTTGTGCCTGTTTTTTCGGTGCTGTTTTTAGAATGCGTTTTTTTTGAAGTAAACCATTTCATTTTGAATAATCCGTTTGAATCAATGTTTGAGCTAATATAAGGCGATTTAAGCCGCTTAATGTTTTTATTGGTACATTGTTAGGTAAAAGCTACCTAAACACTTTCTCGTTAATCGTAAACGCGTTTTAAACGCTCTATAACTCTCACTTATAATGTACTTATGCATATTTTTGTTTGAACTGTCTAAAATTGCGTTTTTTAAGCTTTTCGCGTACTTCTTTATAATTCATATTGCCGCCACGCCTAAAAATTCGATACGCCATTTCTAGTGCGTCTAATAAATCATCGTGTGCTGAACTTGGATAAGTATCTAACTCTTCAATCAGCAGATGATCAGCCGAGTGAATTAAAATTGTTCCGTCATTGACTAAAGGCGCAATTGAATCAATCCTTAATGCTTTGGGAGCGGTATTTCTCAACTCTTTTACTGATAGCGGAATGCCAATACTTAACGCTTCTTTTTTTAATACGTCTTTAAAGAATTCTTGAAACTGTACAACTTCACAGGCGATGGTGGTCGGTGCTATTTTGCTAAGGCGAGAATACAGCGCAATAATTCGTCCAATGAGTTTAACGGGCGACATGCGATAACCTTTTACTGAAGCGTAAAATTTATCACCTTTTTTCCCTAAAGCAGCAACACCGAAATAGTCGCCTTTCTTCTTGCCCATAGCAGGATCTAATCCAATCCAGTAAATATCACACTTTGGCATTCTGTCGAATAGTTCGTAAGCCTCGAATAATAAGCCATCCTTGCTAATTGGCGTATTTTGAAACTCAGACATAAACGAGTCTTTGTCTTCAAAATACTCATCCATGACTTCTTGACCATCAATTTCAGGGTCATCTAATACTAAGCCCTCAATACTGTCGGGATTATCAACATCATCGGGGAATTGAATAACTAAGGGAAAATTGTAACTTTCAAAGTCTTTTCGTTTTTCAAGCCGTTTTAATAAACCGTCATTATGTAAAATAGTGCCAACCACTAATAAGCGATAAGACTTTTTACGTGAAGGTAATTTCAATACTGCTTTTTTAAACCAATTTTCTAATTTGTCGCGTTGGGCTTTGCTTTCTACCTGTTCATCATTTTCAACATCATCAAGCACTATATAGTCAGGTCGGTAACTTAAAAATTTAATACCCCGTAACTTTTTACCAGCACCATAGCCCACTAATTTACATAAGTGGCCATCAACATCGATCACTAATTCTTTTTCGCGCCATGTTCCTGGCAAAGAAATATTAAAATCATGTTTAAAGTTTTGGTTATCTTCTAACTCGGTTTTATATAATTCAAAGATAAGCCCTGCGAGTGTATCGGTTGAACTTACCAACACACCGAAACGAATTTCTTTTTTAGCTAATTGCCAAAGAGTAAATAATTGCGTAATCGTGGTGGTTTTAGCAGCTCCTCGATAAGCAGTAAATAACATTTTTTTATGTTTTTTACTTAAACTGTCTAAGTCGTTATGAATAAACTTTCTAAATGTTGAGGTTTCAATTTCGGTGTGATCAACATGATGGTGAAAATAAGTTTTAATGAAAAACCAAAAGTCATTTTTTGCACGTTCAACACGAGACTCTTTATCTTGATCGGCAAGACGAGGCAAACTTTGCAAATAGAGCGTTAATTCATTTATTTCCTGTTTATTCATTACAACTGTTACAACCTACTTTTTGATGACCGTAGAAACAATCTCATCCGCATTAGCCGATAAAAATTGAATAACAACAGTCGCTTCTTTTGCTAACGCTATTTTTGATATTTCAGTGAGCACCAATTTAGCGATATCAGCCTTGTTTACTTTTACATTGTCCCGTTGCTGTTTTAGCTTGTAGTAGGTGGCAATGTGCTTGCTGATAGTTTCAATTTGTACATTAGGCTCACTCTCATTTAAATCCTCTAAGGCTTTCTCAAAGGTATGAATAAGTAGAGCAACAAAATCTTCTTCATTACGTTGGGCATCGTTTGAGTCGGTGGCTTTTAAAAACTTCAACTCGTCCCAATCAATGTTTTTAGCTTTATCGCTATTTTTATAACCATAAACTGAGGTGCGAGAAATGCCCAAAAGCGCGGCAATAGCCGTAATGCTATTGCCTTTAATGTAGAGGTCTTTGCTTTGTTGATGATTGTTCATTACTCGCCTTTTCTACTATCACTATTATTAGCGCTGTTGTTGGCACCGCCACGAATAATTTTAACCACGGTTTTAATATCTTTGTTGTCGGTTAAAAACAAAATAGCCTCTTCAATTTGGTCAGTTCTATGATGCATACGCACAATTTCATGGTTCAAATTAGATATTTCATTTAACTTTCCTAGCACAGCATCATTGCGAATATTACTCGCTCTTATTTGCTTGATAACAGGCACTATCAGCCACATCAATGCAAAATTAAGTAACACCGAGTAATCTTTTAATAAATCCATCATTGCGGTGAATATCCTTTCTATTTCTTTAATGGCTTAGGTAAAGTTGGTTTACGCTCTAAGTAAGTTTTCAACAAACCTCTTAAACCATAAATAACAACGACCATGCCGATAATAATGCCGACATACCAATGAGGCATTTGCGCGATAATTTTAAAGCCTGCTAGTGCGTATTGAGCGTAGTCAGGAATAAAGGCTAAAATCATCGGCACTAAAAAAACAATTAATACCAGTTCATCTTTGAAAGACTTATTCATATTTTGCATGGCTAACTTATCAAGATCATAATCTTGCTGCTTGCCAGTTGCTGCCATTTTTAATAAGGCATTGGCTTTAGCTTTTTTAGTATCATGTTCTATTTTTAACAACTCAAATTTTTGAGTCACTTTTAAGGTTTTACGCTCTTGCCATTGCTCGATGGGTTTAGCCACCAATGAAGTTAATGCGCCACTAATCACATTCCACATGTTCAAATCCTTTCACAGTTAGTTGTACTTGATAAACAATTAAGCCTTTTATCGCATACGGTTTAATTTTGCCGACATCTATTTTCATGTTATTTTCAAAATCAGCTAATAGTGCATTTAATGCGGCTGAAATATCGCTATAAGCTAGGCGCTTATTTTTAGTGCGACTTGATATTGAGATATAAAGCTGAAACACATAATCAACATCACCAATAACAAACTCATTAATATTGATAGAATCAAAAACCAAAAATGTACCCATGGTATTAATGTCACCGTTTAACACGGTAGCTTTAGGTAACACTTCTATAATTTTTTGCTCGGCAGCATCTATATCAATCGACATAATTTATTAGCCTATTACTTGCTTGCGCTTTATTTGGGATGTATTACTGATACGGGTTATCTCTAGTTTTCACTTTACTCATTGTTTGAGCGTTGGGTGATGCAGGGTCGGTTATTTGTTTTAAGGCTAATTGGTAAGCTTTAAATTGCTCTTCACAAACACCGTTTTGCTCAACCAGCAGTAAAAAACGATAAAAAGCGATATCCATTAAAACAGGGGCATCGGTTAATACCCCTGCAATTTCTATTGCTTCACCAGCCGCAATACCAAGGTACTCATCAGTAACCAATTCTGGGTCGCTGATAAAAGCTTTTGCACGTATTGATAAACGCGCTATAAGCGTTGCTAAATCCATCATTAAACCCTTAGTAAACCTTGGTTATTGCCTAGTCAAAGCTTTGCTAAATAGCGCTTAAACGCCATCGCCACTTGAAAAATACGCCATTTGCCAAAAGCCATAACCAGCGTTATCCATGGTATCTACGCCGTAATGTACTTTTTTGGTTTTAAACATATCGCTGGCATCTTCTTCAATTTTGCCTTCTTTAGTAATTTGTAAAATGAACGGTTTTAATGGTTGCGTAGTATCAAGTAAACACCACGTACCAGCAGCCATTTGTCGAACCACTTTAAGTTTGACTAAGTTCAATGCAATATTGTCAGAGCCTTCAATGACCTTGCTACCTAAAATAGTTTTAGCTGTTTTCAGTAAGTCGGGGGCAATACACAGTAAACTGGGTTCAATACCTAACGGCTCGCCCTCTGCATCATTAATGCTTTGCATAAAAGCAATGGCGGCAAACAAAGCCTCTTCACTTAATGGTGCATCAGTTAAATTATCGTAATCAGTAGCACCTAACGTATGCGTACCAAAGAAAGGTTGACCATCAAAACAAATGCCGTTAAGCGGAATTAAACTGAACACCAATTTATTGTAATGATTAGTAATAGAATGAATTAACTGTTTAATTTTAATTTTAACAATACCTAAATTGTCAAAAAGAAAGTCATCACGCTTAACCGTAATCGTCGCTTCCCAATCTTTTTTACTGATGGTGTACACATAATCTTTTAAGACTTTAAATACACGATCATCAATCCATTCACGCATAGACGGCAATTCACCTAACCACGTATAATCAACCGTGTGGCTTTTGGTATTCACTTCACTGGCAATATCTAAATATTCTTTTTTAGGCGTTTTTTTCATGCCCGTATTGAATAATTTCTTAATACCTTTGGTAAGCTTTTGTACATTCGTTAAATCAAAATCCATAACTATTCTCCTTGCTCGTCTTCGTTAAGGCCAAGCTGATCAAACACATCACAATCAGCGTCATCGCCATTTAAGCCATCGCCAGATTGTTGGTCTGGATCAATGTTATTTTTATCCGTTTTAGTGAATGTTTTAGATTCCATTTCTAAAAAACCATCTAATGAGTTTGCAGCTAAACCTAATGCAAAATCACGTTTTGCAGGAGCAAGCTTGCCACCAGCAATAGCGTTATCCACTTTCACTGTTCGTTGCTCTTTTTGTAGTGAGTTTTGCGCTTTGGTTAGCGTGTCAACTTGCGCTTTAAGCGTTTCGTTTTCAGCCGCTAATGCTTCCTGTGCTGCTTTTTCTTCTGGTGTCATTGCATTGCCCTCCACAGGCGGTTTATTTTCGATATTACTTTCGATATTGTTTAGGGCTTCATTTAATAAATTAGGCTGATTAACCAAGCCCACACCAACAATGTGCATTACTTCATTGGTGTCATAATCAACTAAATACTCAGGACTTAGATATTTATACTTTTTCTTAGCAATGAGTTCTTCACCGTCTTCATTGAGTGCTAAGCTTGCATAAATGCCATCACTCCTAAGCTCAAACTGAGTAAACCAACCTGCTGCGGCTCCGTTATATTCGTGCCCAACATTCAGTACCAGTTCAAGCTCTGTAGAAATTAAACGATCAAGTATTGCTTGCCCGTCAATTTGAAAAACACGCCCATCAATTCCCGTCACTTTACCGACAGGTGAAACCCTTAACTTTTCCTTTATTGCTTCAATGCTGATAGAGCAAATTTCTAAAATTAACTGAGCTGCATTTTTATTTTGTTTACCTTTAGCCATTACATTGTTAACCCCTGCTTTTAATTAACTAAATATTCAAATAAATCAGTATCTCTTCAAGATGGTTTGTATTTTGCGATAGTTTTTTTTAATGCTCACTCCACATAGCGGCATGTATGTTTAGACAGTAAAAAAAGTTAAATAAAATGCACCTATTAAAGTAAATCAAAGCAAGTCAGCGAAACGAGAAACATTAAATGTCAGAGCAAGTTATTCACATAGGCACAGTGGTTGAAGCTAAAGCCGAAAAGTCATTAGTAAAAGTGGATGTGCTAGGCAGAATTACCGACTGGCTTCCTTTATTACAGCAAGCAAACAGCTTTAAACGACGATTTGTCTCTATGCGTAAAGGTCAACAAGTAGTGGTACTAGCTAACCGTGTTGTTATTGGCAGTATTTTTAATGTCGATTGTTTAGAGCCTGATGGTGCGAATGAGCATATAGATGTTGTGGAGTATGAAGACGGCACACGCATTGAATATGACACCGAAGCTAAGACGCTAAATATTGAGGCTGTGGGTGATTTAAATATCACGTGTAAAAATGCTGTAGTAACTGCTGACTCAGTTGATGTGAAGTCAACAGACATTAAATTAAATGGCGGTAAAGGCGTAGTGACGGGTAATCACATTTGCATGGTAACGGGTACACCACATTCAAGTTGCTCAATGACCGTGACGGCTGGTCAATAGTCATGGCACTTAATGATGGCGCATTAAAAACTTTGATTTTGGGTAATTTAACTGCCGCTGGTTGGGATGTTGAAAATGAGCATGCAAAAACGGCTGAACTAGCTGAGGCAATAGCAAAAGCCGTTGTTACTCATATTCAAACAGATGCTCAAGTTGCCGTTACTGGTGGCTCGTCTTCTGGCTCATATAAAGTGATTTAGTGGTTAAGAGGTAAGAATGGAACAAATAGCCATGAGCGAACAAGCAGTACAACCGTTACAACTCAATGACCTGACTTTTAGAGATGTGGCATTTACAGGCATAACATTGAGTCAAGATACAACATCAACCAAACAATTTTATGTGAGTTTAACTGACAGTATTAGCCGCATTTTAACCACCCGAATCGGTGAGCGAGTGATGCAACCAGAGTTCGGTAGTGATTTGTATTTGTTACGTGATAGAGATTTTAACAGTGCATGGCGAGTTACCGCCACGCGCTACATTTTTGAAGCACTGAAAAAGTGGGAGCCGCGCGTTCGGTTTAAGCAACTGCATTTTAGTATCAATGCGATTACAGGACAGCATTACTTTTTTTTAAGCCTTGAGCCAAGTGAACAATAAAAAGCATGATTAATATAAATAACATAGCTCCAGCAGACGTTTTGCAAATACCAGATTATCAAACGTTGGTAGATGAAAACGTGGCTATTTTACAACAATTAATACCTGATTATCAGCCACTAGAATCTGATGATCACATGTTGTTAATTGAAGCTTTTTCGTATCGAGAATTACATTTACGTCAGTTATTTAATAATAAACTTAAAAGACTATTACTGCTTTATGCAACAGGGAATGACTTAGACCTTGCAGCGGTTCCTTACGGTGTTGAGCGTTTAGACAATGAAACTGATGATGAGTTTAGAAACCGTGTACTAAAAAGCCTAGATGGTCATTCAACGGCTGGCTCACAAGAAAGCTATGAATTTCATGCGTACAGCGTAAGTAGCGACATTGATGATGTTAATGCGTTTAGCCCTGAAAAAGGCAAAGTAACCGTTGCACTGGCATCGTTTGAAGATGAAAGCGACCTTGAAATTATTACACCTGAGCTGATCACGCAGGTTGATACTGCATTAAATGAAACTAAAGTACGCCCAATTACCGACGAAGTAACCGTAGTAAAAGCAACCATTAATGGCGTTGCTATTGTTGCTCAAATATTCATTTTTAATATGGATGATGAAGCGGCTATTACCGAGAAAATCATTAATAACTTTGCCACTAAATTAAAAATTGGTCAGGTACTAACGTATTCACAATTAATTCGCTACTTACATGTTGATGGTGTTTTTAAAGTCAACCTTATCAGCCATGACGCAGATATTGCTTGTGGTGATGATGAAATACTTAAAATCAACAACATAGATTTAACCTTTGAATCGGCTGACGAGGCTATTTAAGTGGAAACATTACTGCCTTTATATGCCAAGCCAATTGAGAAAGCATTAGATGTGCTCAATGCTCAGCGTTTAGATTTTGACTTAACGCCCGTCGATATAAATCCGCTGACGTGCCCAAGACAATTATTACCTTATCTTGGAGCAATGTGGCGAGTCGCTATTGACCAATTAAGCGAGCAAGAGCAGCGCAATCTAATATCGAATGCGTTAGAAATCCACCGCTATAAAGGCACTATTTACGCAGTAGAAAAAGGCTTAGAAGCCTTACTGCTTGATTGTGAAATAACACCTTGGTTTGAAGCCGAGCCTGTAGGTGAAAAGCATACCTTTTCTGTTGATGTTTTTGTGTATGACAAAGCAGTGACCTTGGCATTAATTAGCGCAATACGAAACAAAATAGACAACGGTAAAGCACTGAGTACTCGTTATGCATTAACCATGAACTTAGCTGCCCAGAGTAACGAATATCACGGCGGTGTTTTACAGCTAACAACGGAAATAGAAGGCTCTCCTTATATTCCTATTTTAGATGATGCGAATAACACAACCTATCGAGGCGGCACATTGCAACTCATAACTGAAATTGAAGGACAACCGTATAATGACTGAGCTTATAGCAACTAAAAATGAGGGGCTTTGGCTGGCATCAGGTCAAGCTGGAGAGAATCAAGCCAGAGCGTTGAATTTACCCATTGAGTTTACTCGTTTAGTGGTCGGTGATGCCAATGGTAATTATCCACCAATGGATCCCGCAATCACTGAATTAATTAACGAGCTAATGACGGCTGACATTCTTTCTCATGTTGTTGACCCAAACGATGTTAATCAGCGAATTTTCAACTTGAGTATACCGCCAAGCGCTAACCTTGATGCGGTTGAAATGATGCTTTATGCCAAGTATGGCGAAACGGAATTTGCACATACTTACTTTAGGTTTGCAGCACCTTTACCCATTAGAACGATTGAGAATGGTGGAGCGCAAGCAAAATTTAGGTATACCGTTCGTGTTTCGCAACACACCGATTTTACTATTTTTGTATCGCCAAGCTTATCTTATGTCACGCATGAAGAGTTAAGAGATTCACGAAAGCCGGTTGATGTGAATGTGGCAATGACAGCAATCACCACGGATAACAAGTTACATGTATTTTCGGCTCCTGTTGATTTGCAAATTCCAACGGATGATGGCGCATTATTTAAAGTAATGATTGATGATGCTGTTGTTTTATCTGATGTTGATAAATGTCGGTTATTAGCACCAACAGGTAAAAAAATATACATGGATGGTGTTGCTTATGACTCTATTAATTTAAAAGTCATCAATATTATTCATACCGTTAGAAAAACCAGTAATGGAGATTATAAGATATGACCGAAGGTGTTTTAGAAGCCAGTAGTGGTGGAGGCAGTACCCCGATAAGAGGAAAAATACTGCTTGATGATAATACGAAAGATGATTTCACCGTGGGCGATGAGCGCTATCTTAGAGCAGGAAATGTAGAAACAAATGTAGACAAATTTGACATAGATCTGTGGGATGAGGCAGGAGCTGTAAGAATAGCTAGTCAAAATGTAGTAAATAGGTTTTCTGGACCCTCTTATAAATCCACCTCTGTCATGATTGACTATCATGCAGGAACTAACGTTATATTTGCATCAGCTCTTAATAGCAATACAGCAGGGTATACCATAAAGCACTCTTACTCTCTGGATAAAGGGGTTACTTGGAACTATACAGAGGCTGGGCCTAATGCACATGCAAGTGGCTCTTGTAAGCCTAACTATTCAAGTGGGCGGTGGTGTTTTGGAGTACATGGTTCCCCTAATGTGACATCTACAAATGATTTAGGTTTAACTTGGAATTCTGTAGATGCAGGTACGGGTGGGAATATTTTCGGCGTGTTAGGTGATGAGACCGCTATAGTTGCGTGGTCTAATGCAGGCAATGCTAGGCGCTCTACTGATGGAGGTTTGACGTGGAAGAATGTACCTACGCTTGTAGGAAGTAATACATATTTCCAAGCGTTAGTTCTTAGGGCTGATTTATGGGTGTTATTTACCTATGATGATGTGCGTGTATCGACTGACCAAGGTCTAACGTGGACATCACACAGCAACACCACGCCACATCAAACTCATCAAGGCCATAAGGTTTTCACTGACGGTGTAGATCTGTTGCAATATGGGCTTAATAGCCATCCCGTAATAATGTGGAAATCTAATGACGGGATAAACTGGACTGATACAGGGCTAAGAACTACTGACGGAAGTGTCTATGCAGGACACACTATAGCTATAGCTTCCAACATACATTGGAACGGAGAAATGTGGGGGCATGACGGACAGTTTTCTAAGGATTTGTTGGCTTGGGAAAATCAGGTAGATCTAGGCTCATACTCTGCTAGCGTTAATGTAGATAATACTTTTGCATCCATTAGTTCCAACTTCTCTACAATATACAAACTATTAAACTTCGCGGGTACTAGAGAAGAGTCAACCAAAGAAGCATTTACGAGGATTTCTTAATGAGTAGTGTTATAGATACAAGATTACCGCAAACCCCTAAAGTTTATCGACGTATTACTTCCAACGCTTTCTGGGAACGTGTCGGCGAAGATTTAGAAGACATACTCAGAGTCATGGCTATTAATGCATTAGCAGCTAAGGATACTAAGTTATCCAACCAACTGCGCAAGATAGATAACGGCGAATATGTGGGCTTAGATAATCCCAAGCTTGTTGAAGCGTTTGATAATTTAAGAGCAGTGCCAGAAGTCGCTGCCTTATTAGATCAAACAAAATTTGACGAGATTTTTGCTAACGCAATCATTGACGAAGTGCCAGAAGCGCAAAAGTAAGGTAATTAATATGCAAAAACGTAAAAGCAGAATAAAACGCCTATTACTCACGATTGACGCTTTTTTTAATGTCTTAATTCTTGATGGCTCAGAAGACCATAGCATCAGCGGAAGAGTGGGTTATGAGGCATTAACAACAGGCAAAAAAAACTGGTTACGGGCAGAAAAAGCGATTAACACTTTATTCTTTTGGGATAAAGACCATTGCCGAAGCTCTATTGAGTGGGACGAAATTGGCAACTACACGCAACTTGAGCTTACTCAAGATGAAATTAAAACACAGGAGTCCTAATCATGGATTTAAACTTTGGTATTAATGGGTCAATTACCGCTCAAGCGGCTCGTCCCATTATTGTAAAATCAACAACAGTCATTGCGCTTTTGGGTATTGTACTCGCTGGTGATGAAGCACATCACGGCTTACATAAATTCAATAATGCTGATGATGCCTTAACCTTTTTAACTGATGAAGATATTGTTGGTGACATTGTTAACGGCTTAAAAGCGATTGCCTTGCAAGGAGTACATTGCCCCATTGTATTAAACCTTTGCGCTGATGCCGATAAGTTAACCGCGCTTGATTTATTTAAATCATGTGAAGGCATCACGGGCTTGTCATTATTTGGCGGTTTACTCATCGCCCCCGTATTAAGTGATGACTTAGCGATGGGATCTAAATTAGATGCCATCGCAACACAATTACAAGCTACCGCTATTATTGATAACTTTGGCGTAGATGAAGCCGAAGTGTCTGCCTATGCGGCGAACTATGGTACGCAAGCAGCATTATTAACACACGGACGTTATTACGCTGACGGCGTTAGTGTTACGGCATCAGCTTTATACGCTGGCATTATCGCGTACTGGGATGCAAAGCCTTATGGCTGGGCTAAATCTCATTCTAACCGTAGTGCTAAAGGGGTGAGTGAAAGCGAGCGCGTTATAGAGTATTTAGACGGCTCTGAAAGTGAAGCTCGTCGTTATCGTCAAATGGGCGTGGCGACTATTTTGCGTGACGTTGGCTGGCGTACTTACGGTTTTGAAACCACTCACATTGACCCTATCTGGCAAAGTTTGGATAGAGTTCGAACTTTCCAACGTTTATTACGTGCCATCACGCTATCGGCAAAATGGGCACGTGACCGTGAAGCTAATGAACTACTTAGCGTTAAAAACTCAGTGATTGAGTTTATGAACGAGTTAAAAGGTAATGATGTCATTATTGGTTTTGATGTGTTTTTTGATAGTGAGAAAAACACCAAAGCCACCGTTACCGCTGGTAAGTTTTATCTCACTATTTTAGTTGGCGACATGACCAGCGTTCGAGAATTAAATATCGAACTTGTCTACTCAGACAACTGGAATGACGTATTAATTAACACCATTAATGGCGCAGAATAAGGAGCTAACTAATGAAACATATCCCCCAATTTTTGACAGGTCAAACCGTTTTTATTGATGGAGTTGGTTTACTCGGTACGGTTAAGCAAATTGCTTTACCTAAAGTAGAACAGCTTCGTGAAACGATAAAGCAAGGCGGCTTTGAGCGCTCAGTAAGTACAGGCGTATTTAAAGCTTTGGAAAGTGAAATTACGCTCAGCGAATATCACGTTTCTGTTTATAAGTCGATGAACAGCAAACTACCTACTTTTGTTATCAAAGGTTCACTGAAACAAAAAGATAAAAAAATTCCTGTGATTGCCACCATCAAAGGTGAAATTGATATTGATGATGGCGGCTGGGAAACGGGTAAAGAAACCGAGCGTAAAATTAAAATTTATGCGGATTTTTATCAATTAGAAGTGAACGGCGAAACACAAGTACAAATTGATGTTGAAAACATGATCGCCCTAATTGACGGTGTTGATCACCTTGAAAAATTACGCAGCCATATTTTGTAATTAAACCAAAATAAACACGCCATTTAAAATACGTTTAAAGCGGCTTTAAATGGCGTTTAAACCCTTTTTATATATTTAAAACAAGTGAAACTAAACAATGAAAAAAATTACATTAAGCAATAAAGAAGTCTCTATGCGTGAGCCTAAAGTACGCGACATGGTGGCATTAGATGATATTAGCGGTGAAGCACACAAAGAAGTAATGCTCATTGTTAATTTAGCTCAATTGCCCGAAGACGAAGTGATGGACATGGGCGTAAAGGACTATCGTAAATTACAAAAGGTGGCTCAAGGTTTTTTAGCGTAGCGCAAGTTGATTTTTGCCAAGGAAAGGCATTAATTGCTCAAGCGTTTCATCAGCAATTTAGCGAAGTTAACAAATTAAGTTTGACGGACTACGGTTTTTTTGTGGAGCAAGCGCAACAAGTTATTGCTAATAGTTAACGTGAATTTATGGGGTTGTTGTTTTTATTTTTGAATAAGTGAAGTAGATACAACCACCCTTTAATACAAAATAAAACACGGCAACACCCAATGAAATAACTAATCTAACTAGTAAGTCGTGATAAGAAAAAATAGCAAACGCAACAAGGAAAACCACTAATGGCATTACAAGAATTTGGATTGGGATTTGTAATAGGCGGTGCATTGTCTTCATCGTTTAAATCTGCTTTTAAAGAATCTAATACAAGCATTATAAACATAAACTCAAATATCAACAAATTATCTAAAACTCGTGTTGATATTAAAAACTTTAAAAAATTATCGTTAGATGCCATTAAGAATAAAACCTCGTTAGCAAAGTTAAGCACCACGCTTAAAAAGTCAGGGATTGATGTTAATAATTTAGATCAAGATGCGCGCTTATTACGTACTAGCTTAATTAAACTCAAGCAAGCGTCTAAAATTGATATAAAAATAACAGGTATAAAGAATAAATTAGCCGAACAAAAAGCATCAATACTAGGGCTTGGTGCTGCCATGTATGGCGTAACTGGTATTATAAAAGGGGCTAATACTGTTTTAAAAGCCCAAGGTGAAATTCGCAGTTTAGATATATCTACTAAAGGTATTGATGCGATCACTAAATCTGGTCACAACATGAGTTTACAGTTTGGTCAAATCACTGCACCTAAATTTGTTAAAGCATCTTACGATATAAAAAGTGGTATTGCTTCACTCAGTGAAGATGGTGTAAATCAATTTACTAAATTCTCAGCAGTAACTGCCGTGGCTACAAAATCAAGCACCGAAGAAATGACTAAGCTTTATGCACTAGGATATGGCATTTTTAGAGAAGACTTTACTAGCGACATTAGTTTTGGTAAACAATTTAGTGGTGCTATTGCTGGGGCTGTTCAAGCCTTTAGAACGGATGGGGCAGATTTAGCCGCTGGTATTTCCAATGTAGGTGCAAGTGCTAAAGCTATGGGTGTTTCATTGGAAGAAGAAATAGCTATTATCGGTTTGTCAAAAAGTGCTTTTGCCAGTGCTAGCGAAGCTGGTAGCGGTTATCGTGCATTTTTAGATGGTGCAGGTAAGGCGCAGAAAAAACTAGGGTTATCATTTATTGATAGCCAAGGAAAAATTTTACCTATGGCTCAAATCTTAGGGAAAATTAAAGAGAAATATGGTGATTTAGATCTTGCTGAAATAGGTGAATTAAAAGACGGCTTTGGTAGCTCTGAGGCAATTAAAACTATAACCGCACTATTGCCAAAGGTTGATGAGCTAGAATCAGCACAAAAAAACTTAAAAGCATCAATGGATTCAGGTTTATCAAAATCTCAAGCAATGGCTAAAGCAATGGATAGCGGCTATGGTTTTGAAAAGATGGGTAATGCGATGAGTTACTTTAGTTTTACTATTGGTAAAGCAGTAGCGCCAGCCGTTGATATGCTAGCATCGGGCTTAGGAAGTTTAGCCAAAGGTGTTGCATGGCTTGATGAAAAAGTGCCTTTTTTAATTCCTGTTTTTACTGGATTAACAGCAGGTGTTATCGCGCTTGTAACCGTGTTAAAAATTGGCACGTTAGCTAAGTTAGCTTTCTCTTTTGCGACTAATACTGTTAAAAAATCTATTTTACTTAGTACCGCAAGTAATCTTTACAATGCATTAAGTTATAACTCATTAAGCGTATCATCGTCGTTAGCCACAGCTAAAACATGGGCGTTTAATATTGCAACAAAAGCAACCAGTATTACTCAGGGAATTTTTTCAGCCTCAACGTCTTTTTTATCTGCTCGGTTAACGGCACTTGGTGCTTTATTAAATTTTACACGTATTAAATCATTAGCGTTTGCCGCAGGAAGTGGAGCGGCAACAGCAGCACAATGGTTATTTAATGCCGCTCTTACTGCCAACCCCATCGGGTTGGTAATTGCAGGTTTAGCAGCTTTGGGGGCAGGTGCTGTTTATTTATATAAAAACTTTGAACCCTTTACTAATTTTATTGATGGCGTTTGGGGAAAGCTCAAAAGCTTTTTTTCTTTTGTCTCTGATGGGTGGGCTATTGTCGGTGACATGATTTCAGGTGTCGCTTCATTCTTTGGTTTTGGTGATGATGACAGCGAACAAAGTACAAAAGATAAAAAATTTAAACAAAACAAAAACTCAACGACAGGTTTACCCGGTGCAGAGAAAGCGGCTGATTTCTTAAAAACAAAACCGACCAACAAAACCAAGTTATGGGAAAATAAGGTAACTCAACAAGAAGTCAAACTTTGGGGAAGCAAGTCAACCAATGAAGAGCCTAAAAAAACCAAACTTAGTTTAGTTAAAAAATCCGCAGCAATCGCGATTCCTGCGTTAATGGCAACACAATTGGCCGCAGCTCCTGTGCCTATACAATCACAACCAGCTCAGCCCAAGTTATGGGAAAGAAAACCAGTATCAAAACAAAATGTGATACCTGAGCGTTTATCGCTCAAACCTGTAACAACATTTAAACAGGCTGTTTATGCACCACCAATCAAGCCGCTAAATAAAGAAATGACAGAGCCTAAAAAGCCACAGCAAACACAGCAAGTAACTCAACATATTACTATTGACGTTAAAGTTGAAAACCCATCCGATAATGTTGATGTAGAGCGCGCCATCGTTAATGCAATGCGTGAGCATGGTAAATCAAGCACTAGTATGATGGATGAGGAAATATAAATGCTTTGTAGTGTAGATAGTTTTATTTTTGAAAGTGGCGGTGTCGATTTAGCCAATATCAAACGCAATATTAAATATGGTTTTGAGAACTTTAAATTAATTAATGCGCACGATGAATGGCAAGCCACTGACAAATATTCTCAGGTGATCACATTGTCAGGCATGTTAATTAAAAAATCTAATTATGCCTTAGATGATTTAGAGCAAATTGCCCAAAAGAAAAAGCCCGTTACGTTGTCGTTTGATGATGGGCGAGCATCGTCAGTTTTGATTTTAGAAATAAATACCGACCAATCATTATTTTTAAAAAATGGTGCATTTTTGAAACAAGATTTTGAAATATCGCTAGGGGTAGTTTATGGCTCAATTTAAAGCGACTGAAGAGTTTAATCGTTTAGATAAAGTTGTGATCAAACATTATGGCGATTTATCTATGTTTGATGATGTGGTTAATGCTAACCCTCATATTACTAGCACCATATTAGTTGTTGGTGATGATGTTTTCTTGCCAGTAATAGAAGTTAAAAAAGTTGAAGAAAAATTATGGTAGACCAAACAAATAGCATTCAACCTAATTATCAAATTCTAGTTAATGATAAAGATGTGACAAGTTCAGTACGTAAACATTTTATTGCCTTGCAAATTACAGATAATGATAAAGATGATGCTGATGAACTTACGTTAACACTGAGCGCTAAATTTAAGCGCCCATCTGATACCGATAAAATCAAAGTTTTTTTAGGTTATGGAAATGATCTTAAATTTGTGGGTTTATTTATTATTCAAACTACAAACATTCGTGATAACAGACAATTAACGATTAAAGCAACGGGTGCTGACTTCAACGGTGATTTAAAAGAGCGTAAAAACCTAACCTATCCACCTATACCGTTATCAGAGGAAAAAATAACATTAGCTAGCGTGGTTAAAGAAATAGCCTCTCGTCACGGTTTAGAAGTAAAAACCGATATGAATATTGGTGAACGGTTTGAGCAAATAAATGAGTCAGACTTACATTTTTTAAACCGTTTAGCCAAAGAGCATGATGTCATTTTTAATATCAAAAACAATACGCTTTATTTTATGAAAAAAGGCGGTGAAGTACCGAACATTTCCATTGATATCAATAAGTGCTCAAACTCTGATATCACGCATTCAAATAAAACACTTTATAAAAGCTGTAAGGCTATTTATCACAACACCAAACTAAATAAAAAAGCCGAAGTTATTACTGGTAGTGGTAAACCTCAATTAATCAAAGAGGGGCAATGGCAAAATGATAGTGATGCATTACTGGCGGCTAAAAATGCTTTAACAAGAGCAAATAAAAGCAAAGTTGATGGAAATCTAACAACACGCGGTCAGGTTGTTTTTGCTGGCTCAAAATTAACATTAGACGATGATGTTTTTGAAATACTCAAAGTCACTCATAACTTAAGTAAAGGCTGGAAAACGACACTTAATTTTAAAAATTTTACTGCTGAATCAACGTAAACACGAAAGAAGATAAAGCAAGAAAAAGAAGAGCGATGTTTAAGTGCGCCAACACTCAAACAACCTCATTAATGAGATACCTAAATATCCCACCAACAAGCAAGGCTCTCCTACAGTCGCGCAACTGCGGATTGATCCTAGCACATTAATAAATTAACAAAAGTATTAATTAGGCTCATAAAAATGAATAAACCTATAATCCCTTGGATGGGCGGCAAGCGTAGACTTGCCAAAACAATTTTACCGCTAATACCAGAGCATAAATGTTACTGCGAACCTTTTGCTGGTGGTGCTGCGATATTGTTTATGAAATAACCAAGCAAAAGCGAAGTGATTAACGATATCAATGGTGAACTAGTAAACCTTTACAGAGTCGTTAAACACCATTTAAATGAGTTTGTAATATCGTTTAAATGGTCATTAACAAGTCGGCAAATGTTTGATTGGGAGAAAATGGCTAGAGTTGAAACATTAACTGATATTCAAAGAGCAGCTCGTTTCTTCTATTTACAAAAATCAAGCTTTGGTGCAAGAGGCTCACATTATGGTACTGCTACAACAACAGCGCCTAAACTTAACTTATTACGAATAGAGGAAGATTTAAGTCACGCACATTTAAGGTTGTCTCGCGTTAATATTGAACACATGCCGTGGGAGGAATGTATCAAGCGATATGACCGAGAACATTCGTTTTTTTACCTTGACCCACCGTATTGGGAAACGGCTGGCTATAACGTAGAATTTGGCTGGGAACATTATGAAAGAATAGCTAAATTAATGGACAGTTCAAAAGGAAAGTTTTTACTTTCAATTAACGATCATCCTGATATTAGAGAGCTATTTAAAAAGTTTGATATTTCAACTATTGGAATCAAATATACAGTCGGCAAAGATAAAAATAACAAAGCATCAAAAGAATTAATCATAAAAAACTACTGATTAAAAATTAACCAATAAAAAAGCCCGTAGATTTTTATCTATGGGCTTTTTCTCATACCAACGTTTGTAAACCCAAATGCCAACCTCTGTAAACCTAAATGTAAAATATGCCAACCTTTCAAAATGTACCAACAATTAGCTACAGCCCTTTATTACATTGAAAAAATCAAAATTATACCTTTATCTATATCTTACATTCTGAACACTTATTTACACTTGTCCGTAGATAGAAATGTCTTTTTTGTTGCCGTTGTGACTGTCGATAAACTTTAACGACTGCACAAACATACCGCCTGAGCCACAACAAGGATCGTAAATTTTACCTTTAAACGGCTCTATCATTTCGGCAATAAGGGCAACAATTGATTTAGGCGTGTAGTATTCGCCACCGCCTTTGCCTTCACTTGAGGCAAATTTTCCTAAAAAATATTCGTAAACACGACCAACTAAATCTTCCTCGGTCATTTCGCATTCACTCGCGGCGGTGTCAATATTATTAATGGTGTCGATAAGTGATGCTAATTTGCTAGTGACCAGTCCTAAACGGCTGAAATAGTTTTCAGGTAATGCGCCTTTAAGTGAAGGGTTGTTTTTTTCAACGGTATGTAGCGCAGTATCAATTTTTACCGCGATATCGTCTTGTTTCATTTGTTTTTTTATATAAGACCAACGCGCAACTTCGGGTAAGTAGAACACGTTGTCTTGCATGTAAAATTCTACTTGGTCAACAAACTCAGCCATACCACCAGCAATCAATGCTTCTCGCTTGGCTTCAAATTTATCGCTAATAAATTTTAAGAAGATAAGACTTAAAACAACGTGTTTGTATTCAGATGATTCAACGCTGCCACGAAGTTTGTTCGCGGTATCCCATAAGGTTTCTTCAAAGTTAGTGTTTACCGTTTTTTTAGCTGCTTTAGTAACCATAAAATTCTCTTTTAATATTATGCTTGTAGTGCAAAAGGGGTGACAGAAGATCCTAGTTCCATATTTTCAGCTTCCCAGGTATCTAATTTAGCTTGCATATTAATCCAAACAGCAACGCCAGTTCCTGTTGCTTCAGATAATCTTCTAGCCATAGCGTGCGAGCATTTCGCTTTTCCATTAACGAATTCACTCAATGCTTTTCTCGTTATGCCTAAATTTTCCGCCGCTGATGTAATAGATATATTTATTTCATCAAGAATAGTGAATTTTAAAAACACACCTGGATGTGAAGGCTTTCTAATTTGTTTCATTGTAGTCTCCAAAAAGGCTTTACTGGTTTTGTGAATAAAGGTTATTACTGCGCTTAGATTGTAGGGTGAAATAAAAGACATCTACTTAGCTTTTATATTTTTCCCGTGGTAATCGCGATAATCCAACAAGATAGCTCCATCGCTATCTATTTGGTAAATTACTTTCAAGTCTACTGGATGATGTGATGAATCTATCGCATCGAGTATAAAACCTATTGTTTTTACATGATGAGGTGCTAAACCACTTGCATCATCTCTGTAAAAGAACTTTTTAAGCCCTTTGTGAGTAAAGCTTTTAATTGCCAATTATATATCCTCTAATAGCGGTAATGCATTAAATGATTATAATTAAGTAACGATCAAATATTTTCGCCTACAAGCAGGCAGTTAAATATGGTTGCCCATATAAAAGCAATTAAATATAATTGCCTATTCGTAAGCAACTAAATAAGGTTGCATGTCAAGTGGCAATCAAATATAATTGCATTTAAGTTTTCTCAATAGGTAAATTATTATGATTGCGGTATTAACAGGAGATATTGTAAATTCAACAAAAATGTCTAACGAAACATATTCAAACGTTATAAAGAGCCTTAAGTCTTTTCTTAATGAAACAAATGAGAAATATGATGCTATTGGTGAAATATATCGAGGTGACGAATTTCAAATTCAGTACCCTGATCCTGTTTATGCTTTAAAAAGCACTCTATTGATCAAGCTTGCTCTACATTTATCAAGGTTTTCTCCAAAACCTATTCAATGCACACTATCTCTGGCATATGGCTCCCATAATATTTACGCTGAAAAACCAAATACATCATCAGGCCCTGTATTTATTGAATCTGGTAGAGGGTTAGAAAAGACTCAACGAGGTGAGCTATCAGTACGATTTGATCATGAAAGTGATGAGTGCGAAATAAACCTATTAACCCGGTTTTTAAATCATCTACTAAACAGGCTAACTAAAACACAAGCTGAATTATTGTATCAATATATAGAAAGCAGTTTCGCAGAACACAAAAAAATTGCAGATATTACAGGCACAACACGCCAAAATATCAGTAATAGATTGGGCAACATTGGCGCTTTTCTAGTAAGGGATTATATGGAAGTAATAAACAAAAAGGTTATGCTACTTCGAGGTAACAACTAATGGAACTCTTACTATTATTACTGGCAGCTCACTTCATAGGCGACTTTTACCTTCAACCTTCTAAATGGGTTGAGTGTAGAAACGATAACCATATTAAATCGATAGGGCTATGGAAACACTTTCTAGTGCATACATTACTTAATACTGCAGTTTTTCAAATATCAGACCTATCATTTCTTCAATCAATAATAGCTATTGGATTCATATCAATATCACACTTACTTACCGATTACTGGAAATCTCATAGAAAGAAGAACCTTACATATTTTCTAGTTGATCAGATTATTCATATATTGATTATCAATATTGTATGGGCATATCTTTCTGGTTTCACTTTTGAACAAGTGACAATCTTTATAGGAAACTTTTTTACCGCTAAAAATATGATCATAGCCATATCATACGTATTAGTTTGTAAACCTGCATCTGTAATAATCTCACTCGCTTTAAAGAAACACACAGATAGCCTAATTAAAGAGAATGAAACTGCTACAGCGAGTACTACAGTAGAAGTAAATGAAATTTTAGATGATAAAGTAACAGTAACCATAGTAAAAAAAGGCGGTGAGATACAAAGCACTGGTGTAAGTCGTAATGATAAAAATCAAGATATGGGTCTAGTATCTGCAGGCGCTTGGATTGGGTATATTGAGCGATGTTTAGCTATTTCCTTTATCTTTATGGGACAATTTGCAGGTATTGGCTTCTTAGTCGCGACTAAAACTATATTTAGATTTGGGGACCTAACAAAAAATAAAGATATGAAGCTTACTGAATATATGATGTTAGGCACTTTATTAAGTTACGCCATTGCTTTTCTTATAGGCTGGAATGCATTACAAATCTACAAAGTGATTTAAATTAAAGAGAGTTTTATTTGACTACAAAAAATAGATGCATGGGTTTAAACAGCAACTTACGAAGATGCGGAAGACATCGTGACTGGAGGATATTTTGCGTAGACCACCGCCGTCAATGGATTATATGGTTGTTTCATCGCCAACTGCGAAGCAAATATGACCAAATATGACATTATGCCACTTGAAAGTTATACGGCGAAACATGTAGTGACGCTTGCTCTTGTCTAGTTTGCCATAAGTCATGTGCATTTTGTAAACGAAGCCAATGGTCAGCTGATGGTTTGCCAAAAGCTAATTCAAGACGCACGGCCATTTGAGGTGTTATAGAGCCTTTAGCATTTAAAACTTTAGATAAAGTTTTACGGCTTACATCAAGGTGTTTGGCAACATCTGTGATCGTTAACTCTAAAGAGTCGATCACTAACTCTTTTAATATCTCTCCCGGATGAGCGGGATTAAACATAGTCATTAGTGGTAATCCTCATAATTTACTATTTCAACATCACGTCCAATAAACCTATATGTTATTCGCCAATTTCCGCTTACTCTGACAGACCAAGTATCTTTTCTGTCACCTTTGAGTTGATGCATGAATAAACCAGGTAGATCCATATCATCTGATATTTCAGCTTGATCTAAATTAGCTAAAATAAGACGTAGTTTCTTTTCGTGCTTTTTTTGTATCCCCGCAGTACTGCCTGAAGCGTAAAACTTTCGAAGACCTTTATGAATGAAGTTTTTAATCATAAAACACATTGTAACCATACAGGTGTCGCATTAACAGCAAAACTTTGACCGTGTGCCTTTTTAAGCGAGAAGCTTGTTACAAATAGTCACCGCTGCTCGTTTTAAGATGTAGATGGTAGGTGCAAAAAAATAACAGACATCCACTAAAGTTTTTCTTTCGAGTCGCCGTAAAGCCCTAACTAAACAACCAAAAACATTGCTAAGTCAGGCCTCCGGCACAGATCCGTACGTGCGCTACTAACGCATACGGCTCCTACATCGAGTCAAAGGCGAAAGCGTTGATTTGCTGATATCCCTAGTCTATCCAATCTAGGTAGTAATTCTTTTTAGCTCGGCGCACTGGGTGTTATTGATTTTTCTTAGCTAAGCATGAATACAGGAGAAAGTAATCAAAATTTAATTTCA
>Ga0209826_1000281_pt1 | contig 37176 bp, 29 predicted proteins | sample GOMGulsemesocosm_5_FD_184637 | JGI IMG/M metagenome (GOLD analysis project Ga0209826, IMG submission 184637) | Methane-oxidizing microbial communities from mesocosms in the Gulf of Mexico - GOM15C Gulf of Mexico (SPAdes) (version 2) | ecosystem: Environmental > Aquatic > Marine > Cold seeps...
AATTCTCTATTTCAGTACTGCGTTGTTTATTTAAATGTTCTAAGCTGCGAGTAACCTCGATAACATCTGGGTGTTTATCGGTATAGCGCAATGTTAAGCCATCAAATTGAGCTTCTAAATCCGAGATGCGAGCATCGTAAGTCGTTTGAATTGAACTGTCATTTTTAATTTTGTTTTCACCAGCAGAACTACTAGCAATGCTTTGAGTTAATTGCTCTTTAGCGGATTTTAGCTTAGTTTTATTTTCTAGTAATTCAAGCTCAATAGCCTTTAACTTTTCTTTGGTCGAGCTAAGTTTGTTATAAAAGCCGCCTGATTGGTCCGGTAAAACACCACTGTATTTTTGTTTAAAGTCTGTTAAACGAGACTCTGCGGCACTGAGGCGGTTTTCATATTCTTTGAGCTGTGTATTTAAAAATTTTTGTGCGCTGTCGGAATCACTGCGAGTTTCGCCAAGGGTATTTTCGATAAATACCGTTAGCGCGGACTGCACAATGCTTTTCGCCATTTCAGGATCTTTATCTTCAATGGCTAGCGTATAAATATTTTCTCGTCCAGCGCTGGATATTTTAATGTTTTCTTTTAGTCTTTTTATAATGGCTTCGTACTGCTCGGTGTTCGTAGCTTGTACATCTAAGTCAGTCATGCGTGAAATACGCTCTAGATTAGGACGACTTAATAAGGTTTTTACCATTAAACGAATTTGGGTGTCGGGGTTAGTTTCAACCGTTAAACCACGTAATAAAGGGCGTAATAATGATTGGGTATCAACGTAAACTCGTGCATCTGATTTGTAAACATCGGGCATTGCCGCGACAAAATACCAGCCAACTGGGCAGATAAGCCATGTAGAGATAATGATATATCTACGCTTTATCCAAATTCCTTTTAGATAATCAATTATCTCTTCGAGTATTTCTTGCATTCCTGACCTCTAACGCGCCTGACATCTTTATCCAGGCTGTAAAACTGTAATAATGATTATCCTCTTAGTCTATTCATTGCTATTCACTGAGGATTTTGTTGTTAGTGCACTGGACTTAAGAGCATGCGCCGCAGAATAACTGTTGACATACTCTCTTTAAGCCTAAAACCATGCTTCAGGAATAATAATAATATCACCGGGTAACATGTCGACATTGGCGCTAATTTTGCCATCTTTTAATAATTTATCAATCATGATTTCATATTGTTTTTGTTGACCGTTTTCAATTCTAACTAATACGGCATCGTTACCATTTGCAAACTCTGTTAAGCCGCCCACTTGAATCATAACGTCAAGTAAGGTCATGTGTTGCGTATAACTAATGGCTTGTGGCTGCGCAGCTTCGCCGATTACGCGGATTTGTTCACTAAAAGGACCGACAAAATTATTGACGGTTACCGTGACTACTGGGTCGCGTAAATAAGTCGATAATATATTTTCTATTTCACGAGCCAATTCTGTCGGTGTTTTGCCTGACACCGCTATGTCTTCAACTAATGAGGTGGTGATCATGCCGTCGGGGCGAACAATAAACGACCCTGAAACTTCGGGGTTACGCCAAACAAAAATATTTAAAACATCACCAGCGCCAATAAGATATTTATATGAATTAATATCGGCAGTATTCGATGGGTGTAATGTTGCGGTGGCGAGTGGCTTGCTGGCACTGCTACATGCAGAGATAAATTGTGCGAAAAGTAGCACAATAATTATTTTTAATGTATCGGTTAAACGTTTGTCCATGGTTCGACCCTTTTAACTTCAAAATGGTTAATTTTTATTTTCAAATAATGATTGTATGGTATTTTTTTGTTAGATGCTACACCAAAAAAACATGACAATCACATTGTTAGCTTGCTTGGATATATATTTAACGAGTGTAAATTAAACGTTAACTTTTTCAGTAATTTTGGTAGAATCATTTTTCATAAAAATAGCTTGTGTAAACTACTATTCATGACTACGTTAACTCGGGGCCGCTTATTCATTAAAGTATCATTTTTTGAATATTAGTGAGTTAGTGTTTAATTGAGTCTATTAGCGTTACAGTTACCATAAAAGGAAGTCTAGTCTCTTATGTCTAGCCCCAAATTCAAAGATTTATCATTAAGCAGTAAGTCGTTAATTATCATAGAATTAACCTTGTTTTTTTGTGCCTTACCATTAACCTTTTATGGTAATAGTTTGGTCGGCTTTATTAATGCCCATGCCATCCCTTATAATTATTTTTTTATCTATGCCTCAGTTTTTGCTTTGATCAATCAGTTAAGCTGCTTGGCGCTAGGGCTTTATGACTCTAAGTTACGGGTCAATTTTCGCGGTGTTTTCCGTCGGCTATTAATGTGTATCGCCGTCGCTTTCTTTATTTTAACCCTACTTAATCCTTTCTATGGTCAATATATTTTACCAATAGAGATTGTCGCCTTGGCTTCCTTACTTAGCTGTGTCATGGTTGCTTCATTTCGTTACTTCACCTTTCAAGTCGACTTCTTTGGTTTTAATAAACGTAAAGTGTTAGTTTTAGGGGCTGGTGAACGTGCTTCTATTATAGAAAGAAGAATGCGTCGTGATGTTGATAGACAAAATTTTTCAGTGCACGGTTTTGTGGTTATGGGGGGTGATGAAGCGCAAGGTATTAAAGAAGAAACCCGTATTGAGTTAGAAGGCTCATTAGTTAACTATGCTTTAGATCATGATATTGATGAAATTGTTGTTGCCAGTGACGAGCGCCGTAATAACTTACCCGTAGATGAGCTTTTTGCTTGTAAAATACGTGGTGTAGAAATCACTGAAATATTAGATTTTATTGAACGAGAAACGGGACAGATAGCGGTGAACTTGATTTACCCAAGTTGGGTTATTTACTCTAATGGTTTTGCTTCGTCCAACTATCTACGTAACGCACTTGATTGGGTTTTTAATGCTGTTTTGGCCTTTTTATTACTGCTTGTTACTTGGCCGGTAATGTTAATTACTATGTTGCTGATTAAGTTAGATGAAGGTCTAAACGCGCCGGTATTTTATTTTCAAGAACGTGTTGGCCTAGACGGCGAACCCTTTAATATTGTTAAATTTAGAAGCATGCGTTTAGACGCAGAAAAGTTTGGTGCACAAATGGCCAGTGAAGACGATCCTCGAATTACTAAAACAGGTAATTTTTTACGAAAATACCGTATCGATGAATTGCCACAAATTTATAATGTTATGCGCGGTGATATGGGCTTTGTAGGCCCTAGGCCTGAACGGCCACAATTTGTCCAACAACTAATCAAAAGCATTCCTTATTACAATGAGCGTCACAATGTTAAGCCAGGGCTAACAGGCTGGGCGCAATTGAAGTATCCTTACGGTGCTACCGAGGCAGACTCGCTAGAAAAGTTGAAGTATGATTTGTATTATATTAAACACCGTAGTTTTTTATTAGATTTACTGATACTCATTAGAACGGTTGAGATTGTTTTGTTTGGTAAAGGGCGTTAATGCGTATATTTACCTCCTTTAACAAATTCAGAAAAAACGCCTTAGGGTATATGTTTAGGATGTACGGATAAGTTGTATGAATGATAATACTCCTGCCAAGCAGGTGATGACTGTCGATGTTGAAGACTATTTTCATGTTTCAGCATTTGAAAAAAATATTACCCGAGCTGACTGGTCTACTCTAGAGCTAAGAGTTGAGCGCAATACCTATCGTTTACTTGAGTTATTCGAGCAGCATCAAGTCAAAAGTACCTTTTTTACTTTAGGATGGGTAGCAGAGCGTTGCCCTGCACTCATTAAGGCTATTGTTAGCCAAGGTCACGAGCTGGCGAGTCATGGTTACTCACATCAACGTGCCACCCTAATGAATACCGAGCAATTTCGTCAAGATGTCAGTAAAAGTAAACAAATTTTAGAAGATGCTGCCGGCCAAGCTATTATCGGCTATCGGGCACCGAGTTTTTCTATTGATGACACTAATACTTGGGTTTATGATATTTTAATCGAACTTGGCTTTGAATACAGTTCGAGTACTTACCCAATAACGCATGATTTGTACGGAGTGCCAGACTGGCCTCGCTTCATGTATCAACGCCCAGAAGTCGTTAATGGTAAAGGTATTATCGAAATTCCGGTACCAACATCACGAAAAAATGAACAAAATACCGGTATCGGTGGCGGTGGTTATTTTCGTTTGTACCCGTATTGGCTATCTAAAAAACGTATAGATGGTTATTTAAAGGCTGAGCAACAACCTTATAGTTTTTATTTTCATCCGTGGGAAATAGATCCACAACAACCAAAAGTAAAAGATGCGCCGATAAAGTCAAAATTACGCCATTACTTGAATTTATCTCGCATGGAAGGCAAGGTAGTGCGTCTGTTAGAAGATTATCAATGGGACACGATGAAAAGTGTTTATCTGAAAAAATAAAATAATAATATAAGAGAATGGAAACTTGACGAATATTTGTGAAATAAAACGTTTATCTTCAGCAGAGTTTGCTCAGTGGGATAACTATGTAAAAACTCATCAACAAGGAAGTTTCTTTCATCTGAGCGGCTGGCAAACTGTTATTGGGGAAAGTTTTAATCATCCTTGTTATTTTTTATATGCTCAGCAAAATGGTAAAATGGTGGGTGTTTTACCGCTAGTTGAAGTGAAAAGTAAGTTATTTGGCCATGCGCTAGTTTCTACGCCTTTTTGTGTTTATGGCGGTGCTATTGCTGATTCGGCTGACATTGTTCGTCAATTAGAACAAGAGGCCTGCCAGTTAGCCGAACAGTTGCAAGTTGACTATCTTGAATTGCGTTACAAGGATGTTCAAGAATCTACCTTATTATTAAAACAAGCGCACAGTACTTTTGGTGGTGAAATAGCACAAGACAGTGATAAGATTTTAGCTTCGATCAAGAAAAAACAGCGGGCGGTTGTTCGTCATTCATTAAAAAATGAACTGAACTGCTCAATCTCGGAACATGCAAATGCTGCGGGTTCAGGTAAAAAAGACTTTACTGACTTTTATCAACTGCTTGCCACCAGCTACCGTAATTTAGGTACACCGATATTTAGCCAGCGTTATTTTGAAAACCTCATGGCAACTTTTGCCGATTGTAGTGATATTGCCGTTATTCGCGATAAAGATAACCAACCTTCAACTGCGGTGATGAACTTTTATTTTAATGAGCAAGTTCTCCCTTATTACGGCGGTGGTAATGACAGCGCTCGTGGCTTGAAAAGTGCCGATTTTATGTATTATCAAGTGATGTGCCACGCTCAAGAAAAAGGCAAAACTTGGTTTGATTTTGGCCGCAGTAAAAATGACAGTGGCCCTTATAAATACAAAAAAAATTGGGGTATGGTGCCACAACCGTTACATTATTATTATCATTTAGTTAACGCGCAAGAGCTGCCAAACTTAAGTCCGAATAACCCTAAGTACAAATTTTTTATTAGTCTATGGCAAAAACTGCCTTTGAAAATCAGCCAGTTTATCGGTCCATTACTTTCTAAATATTTGGGCTAACTGATCATGACTGTTATAACAAAAAAAGAACCGCTGTTATTTCTTTGTCATCGCATTCCTTTTCCGCCCAATAAAGGCGATAAAATTCGCTCATTTAATATATTAAAAAAATTATCAGAGCAATACGATATTCATTTAGGTTGCTTTATCGATGATCCCTTCGATAAACAATATGTTGAGGGGCTGAATAAATATTGCGCCAGTGTTTTTCATTTAGATCAACATAAAATTATTGCTAAGCTCAAGGGCTTGACGTCTTTATTAACAGGTAAACCAATCACTTTACCTTACTATTTTGACAAGCGTATGCAGCAATGGACTCAGCGGACATTATTGAGTGAAAATATCACTAAGATATTTATTTATTCATCGTCAATGGCGCAATACGTTCAAGAAAAAGACGGTGACGACAAACAGTTTAAGTACACAACGCGCGTGATTGATTTTGTTGATGTTGATTCGGATAAATGGCGCCAATATGCACAGAAAAAAACCGGTCTAGCAAAATGGGTTTTTCAACGAGAGTTTCAGTTATTAGCCAAATATGAAGATAAAATTTGTGCTGAATTCAATCACAGTTTATTTGTCTCTCTTGACGAAGCGCAATTGTTTCGTGATAGGCAGCCAAGTACAGAGCAAACAAAAGTACATGGCTTATTAAATGGTGTCGATGTCGATTTTTTTGATCCTCAAGCTAATTTTTCTGATGAATCTTTAGTCCCCCAAAAAGCTTTTATTTCCTTTACTGGTGCAATGGATTACTGGGCGAATATCGATGCCGTTGTTTGGTTCGCCAAACAAGTATGGCCTTTCATTCTACAACAACAACCCGAAGCGATTTTTTGTATTGTTGGTGGTAATCCCAGCAATGAAGTTAAAGCATTGGCTCAGTTACAAGGCATAGAAGTGACAGGCCGTGTGCATGATGTTAGGCCGTTTATTGCCAAAGCACAATGTGTGGTAGCGCCTATGCAAATAGCACGTGGCATTCAAAATAAAGTGCTAGAAGCTATGTCGTTGAATAAGGCCATTGTATTGTCGAGCATGGCGATGGCAGGGATTAATGCTGAAGATAATACTGATATTGCCATTGTTGATGACGCGACAGAATGTGCACAAAAATGTCTGGAGTTTTATGCTCAAACCAGCAAGGATAGAGCGAATAGGCCATGGATATTAACGCATTTTACTTGGCAGCAAACGTTAGCGCCGTTAGGCCAGTATTTTTTAGATAAGGATGTAGAAGAATGAACATAACCGACAAGCGCTTTCTCGCCTTATTGTCGATAATACTCATTACATGGGCGGTCGTTTATCAACAGGCCATTTTAGGCATGGAGGCAATTTGGTCTCGCTCTGACACCTTCGCCCATGGCTATTTTATTTTACCCATTAGTATCTGGTTGTTATGGCGTGATAAAGAACATTTATTAGCGAGTAAAGTAAGCGCCACTTGGTTACCACTACCTATTTTAGCAGGTTCATTGTTTGTCTGGTTATTCTCTTATGCGGCAGATATAAATGTACTAGGGCAACTTTCGGCGGTTATATCGCTGATTTGTTTACTATGGTTGATGGTTGGCAATAAAATAGCGTGGCGCTATAAATTTCCTTTGGCTTACTTAATTTTTGCCGTGCCTATGGGGGAGAACTTAATCCCACAACTACAAGATATTACTGCATGGTTTACGGTGTTTTTCTTAAAGTTAAATGGTATTCCGGTCTTTGTTGATGGCTTGTATATTCAAATACCAACGGGCATGTTTGAAGTGGCGGTGGCCTGTTCAGGTATTCGTTATTTAATTGCTTCTATTGCGGTGGGTACTTTATTCGCATATCTCACTTATAACAAAACTTATAAACAAGTCCTTTTCATTTTGTTTGCCATGCTATTACCGATTTTAGCCAATGGCATTAGGGCGTATGGCATAGTTGCGATTGCTTATTATTCTGATATGAAATACGCCACAGGGGTTGATCACCTTATTTATGGTTGGCTATTTTTTGGTGTCGTGATCATGCTGATGTTTTACATTGGCGGATTGTTTGCTGATGAAGATAGTGCCGATAAAGAGCTTGTGGTGGCAGGTGACGCTAAGCAAATGAAGCCAGACCTTAAAGCAAGAACGGCCGTAGACAATGGCTTGATTAATGTTAAGTATGTTACTGCACTTATTTTCTTAATCACCACCTGGGCAGTATTTCATACCATTCCTGTTATAGACCAACCAACGACGCCGAGAGCAGCTCTTACAGGCGAGGCTGTTAAGCATTCTTTATGGGGAATTACCTTTAATGATGGTGTGCAACGTTCTCATGTTATCAATAATCAAGGTATTGAAACCTTTCGAGCTGTCTATGCTAACAAGCAGTCTCAAGGAGAATTAATTAGCTATAACAATGTATTACATAATCATGATGCATGGACTGTGGTAAATACTAAGCAAGTTAATATGGCTAATAAGCCAGCACTCATTGTTCATTTAAGAAATATTAAAGGCACTCCAGTAAGTTATATTTACCAATATAAAGTGCACGATTACCAAGGTATATCGAGCAGTCACGTTAAATTTAGACAGGCATTACAAAGCCTATTTAGACAGTCTGATTACAGTGAAATTAATGCCGCGTTTATGCTTGGACAAGCGAGTGTTAGTGAAGCAGAGCCGTTACTATTAAATGCACTTGGACAATTACTGGCTGAGGGGGATTAGTTGAGCTCAGCGAATAAAGACAACAGGCCTATTGTTGCCCATTTAATATTTCGATTTGATATTGGCGGGCTTGAGCGCGTTATGGTTAATTGCATTAATGCCATGCAGACGGATAATTACCAACACGTGGTGATAGCATTAACCGATGTGTCAGATTTTGCCCTGCACTTGAATGATTCAGTTGCCGTTTATCAATTGAATAAAAAATCGGGTAAAGACTTAGCAAGTCATTGGCGGTTATTTACCTTGCTGCGACAAATAAAACCGCAAATTTTACACACATATAACCTAGCCGCGCTTGAATACCATATAGTGGCTAAATTAGCGGGCGTGCAAGGCAATATTCATGCCGAGCATGGTAGAGATAATGCAGATCCTCAAGGGCTTAATAAAAAGCACAATTTTTTACGCAAAGCACTGGCTCCTTTTATTGATCATTTTGTTGCGGTGTCAACGGATTTAGCGCAGTGGCTTGATACTACCGTGGGTATTACCCAAGATAAAATAATCTTAATTCGCAATGGTATAAACACCGATGACTTTTATCGACAACGCACGATTCAGCATCAAGAAACAGACAATACCCTACGTTTTATTCATGTTGCTCGTCTTGACTTAGTTAAAGATCAGGCCAATTTAATAGCGGCTTTTGCCGAGCTTTATCATGCAAAGCCAGTCGATCAGAATGTTCACCTTACTATTGTCGGTGATGGTGGCCAAATGGGGCAACTAAGGCTGTTAGCCAAGCAACTTAAGGTGATAGATTATATTGAGTTTACTGGGGCAAGAAATGATATAGCCCAGTTACTGGCTCATGCGAATGTGTTTGTTTTATCTTCTATTGCTGAAGGTATACCGATGACAGTGCTAGAGGCTATGGCAGCAAGTTTACCGATAATATCAACGGATGTTGGCGGCTTGGCAGAATTAATTACCTCAGGTGAAAATGGCTACTTGGTTGAAAAACAAAATACGGAACAATTAAGTCAAGCCATGGCAAACTATGTAAAAACACCAGCGCTGATTGAACAACATGGTGAAAAATCTCAGGTTTTTATCAAAAATAATTTTTCTGAAAAGAATATGGTTAGCAAATATTTAATGCTTTATAACAAATCTTTGGGTCTACAATAATGTGCGGTATTAGTGGGGTTTTTAGCTTTAATGGCAATGATGTTATTGATGTTGAATTACTTAAATCAATGAACAATGTGCAAGCACACCGCGGTCCTAATGATCAAGGTTATCATATAAAAGCAGGTATAGGTTTAGGGCATAGAAGACTATCTGTTATTGATTTAGCTGGTGGTCATCAGCCAATCTATAATGAAGATGACAGTGTGGTGGTGGTTTTTAATGGTGAAATATTTAACCACCATAGTATCGCGGACGAATTAAAAAAGTTAGGGCACATTTTTAAAACCAATAGTGATACCGAAACCATAGTGCATGCTTGGGAAGAATGGGGCGTCGATTGCGTTCATCACTTTCGAGGCATGTTTGCTTTTATATTATGGGATGATAATAAAAAAGAACTTTTTGTTGCTCGAGACAGGCTTGGCATTAAACCCCTACACTATAGTTTACTGCCAAATGGCAGTGTTATTTTTGGCTCGGAATTAAAAGTATTACGTGAACATCCATTATGTTCAAAAGCGATTAATCCACAAGCAGTAGAAGATTATTTAACCTTTGGTTATGTGCCAGATCCAAGAACAATATTCTCAAATGTATATAAACTAGAGGCGGGTCACTACTTACACCTTAAACAAGGTGAAATACCAAGCCAGTTAGTATCAACACAATACTGGGACTTGCCATGGCAAGAAAACCAACAGCTAACAGCCAAAGACGTTACAGATGAATTGATTGAGCGTTTGAAAGAGGCGGTTGATATTAGAATGGAAGCGGAAGTGCCATTAGGTGCATTCTTGTCAGGTGGTGTCGACTCTGGCGCCATTGTGGCGATGATGTCACAACTGCAGAGCAAGCCAGTTAATACCTGTTCCATCGGTTTTGATGTACCGGAGTTTAATGAAACCGACTTTGCAAAATTAGTCGCTGATAAGTACGCAACCAATCACCATGTTGAAATGGTTAGTCATGAAGATTTTGACCTAATTGATAAGCTAATTGACATCTATGATGAACCGTATGCCGATAGCTCGGCATTACCTACTTATAGAGTATGTGAGTTAGCCAGAAAACATGTAACTGTTGCCCTTTCAGGCGATGGCGGTGATGAATTATTTGCTGGCTATAGGCGTTATAAATTGCATCTAGCCGAGCAAAAACTGCGTGATAAAATTCCACTCACTATTAGAAAGCCCATTTTTGGTTTGTTAGGGAAAATATACCCTAAGCTTGATTGGGCGCCACAATTTTTACGGGCAAAAACCACCTTTCAGTCATTAGCGTTATCAAGTAGCGAAGCGTATTTAAATAGCATGAGCAAGCTTAGGGCTGATGAACGCAATAAAATATACAGTGATGAATTTAAAAATAAGCTCAATGGTTACACCTCAAAAGAAGTCTTTAAGCAGGCTTTAAAAGGCAAAACCTTTACAGATCCCTTAAAAGAAGCGCAATACCTAGATTATAAAACGTGGATAACCGGTGATATAAACACTAAGGTTGATCGCGCTAGTATGGCGCATGGTTTAGAAGTACGGGTGCCTATTTTAGATCACCAATTTATAGAATGGGCGTTTAAAGTGCCTTCAGCAATGAACCTAAATAAAGGCGAAGGCAAAGCCGCTTTTAAGAAAGAGCTTGAACCTCATGTCCCTTACGACAACCTGTACCGTAAAAAAATGGGCTTTAGCATTCCATTATCACAATGGCTAAAAGGGCCACTCAATAACAAAATGCAACACTTGCTTACTTCAAAAGCTTTTGTTGATACAAATATTTTTAACAATAAAAATATTGAAAAAATGATCAAAGAACACACTGTTGGTACTAAAGATCACGCTTCATCTCTATGGACATTAATGATGTTAGGGCAATTTATTGAAAGAGAGTCAAAGACATGAATATTTTGACTATATCTAGTTTATATCCCAATAATAAAGACCCCAAGCATGGTATTTTTATTGAAACGCGCTTGCGAAATTTAATTGCTGACTTTCCCGAAATAAAACCTATTGTGATAGCACCAGTACCTTGGTTTCCTTTTTCATCGGCTAAATTTGGCGAGTATGCAAAATTTGCTGATGTGGTCACTCAAGAAGTTAGAAATAATATAGAAGTGCATCACCCCAAGTATGTCGTTATCCCTAAAATAGGCATGTACCTAACGCCTTTTTTTATGACAATAGCCATTGCCAAAGTGATTAAAAAGTTAAAAAAGCAAGGTAAGCATTTTGACCTGATAGACGGGCATTATTTTTATCCCGATGGTGTGGCAATTGCCAGAGTAGCTGAAAAATATAAAATTCCTTTTACCTGCACGGCGAGAGGAACAGACATTAATTTAATTCCACAGCAGCCTAAAGCTCGTAGCATGATTCAAACAGTTTTTACCAAAGCCGCTCATATGATGACGGTTTGCCAAGCATTAAAAGATGAAATGCTGGCTTTAGGCGCTAACAGTACTGATATCACAGTACTTAGAAATGGCGTAGATCTGGAGTTATTTAAACCGTCAACAATCGAAGAACAGCAGCGGTTAAAACCTGAACTAGCCATAAGTGATAAATTGGTGATGTCAGTGGGTTGGTTAATAGAGCGAAAAGGGCATTATTTGATCATCGATGCCATTAAATCGCTCGATAATGTTACGCTCGCCATTGCTGGCAACGGCCCTGATAAAAAGCAACTTCAAGCACAAGTGAAAAAGTTAGGTTTAGAAGGCAGAGTACTGTTTTTAGGGGCTTTATCACAAACCGAATTGAATAAATGGTTTAGGGCGGCTGACATTACCGTCTTAGCCTCTAGCCGGGAAGGCTGGGCCAACGTACTATTAGAATCAATGTCGTCAGGTACACCGGTTGTTGCCACTAAAGTGTGGGGTACGCCCGAAGTTGTCGCCAGTGAAGAAGCCGGTATACTAGTTGATCGCAATGTGACGTCAATTAAGACAGGTATTAGTCAATTACTGCAAAACCTGCCAAGCAGAGCGGCAACTCGGAAATATGCTGAGCAGTTTGACTGGCATTCAACCTCATCAGGTCAGCACGAAATATTTCAGCGGATTATTAACTCATAATGAAAATTTTATATCATCATCGTATCGCCTCTAAAGACGGGCAGTATGTACACATTGAAGAAATTACCAAGCAACTCTTAAAACAAGGCCATGAAATTATTATGGTTGCCCCCAATGTTGCTCAAACCAGTGATTTTGGTAGTGACGGTGGCTGGGTATCGAAATTACGTAGTAAATTACCTGACTTTGTTTCAGAACTACTAGAGTTTGTTTATTGTTTTTATGATTTTTTTAAATTGATTAAAGCTATTATAAAACATAAGCCTGACTGTATTTATGAGCGCTGTAATTTGTACTTACCTTCAGGGATTTGGGCAAAAAAAATATTCAAATTACCTTTTATTTTAGAAGTTAATTCCCCTTTATATGTTGAGCGTTCTACATACACAGGTATTTCAATTAATTGGTTAGCGAAATGGAGTGAACAATATGTCTGGCGTCAAGCTGATCTCACCTTACCTGTCACTAAGGTACTTGCTAGTTATTTGATTGAGGCGGGTGTTGAAAAAACAAAAATTTCAGTCACTCATAACGGTGTTGATACCGAAGTATTTAAAGCTAAAAATATGGCTAACCGCGCTGATAAATATAAAAATAAACTCGTTATTGGCTTTGTCGGTTTTTGTCGGGAATGGCATCAATTAGACAAAGTAATGCAATTATTGGCTGACACCAAACGAGAAGATTTATTCTTTTTAGTTGTCGGTGACGGCCCTGTAATTACTGAATTACAACAACAAGCCATGAACTTAGGTTTTGATGGACAGTTCGAATCAACGGGCTTAGTTAAAAGGGCTGAAATGCCCTATTGGCTTGATCAAATGGATGTAGCCCTGCAACCCGCCGTTACTCCTTGGGCGTCCCCCCTTAAAATGATGGAATATTTTGCTAAAGGTTTAGCCATTGTCGCGCCTGATTCGGATAACATAAAAGAGCTTATCGAAGATCAAAAGAATGGCCTGTTGTTTCACGCGAATGACTTGACAGATATGGTCGAGAAATTAGAACTATTAATAGCAGATAACGCTTTAAGTCATACCATCAGTGCGAATTCATTCAATTCTATTCAACAGCAAGGTTTATTGTGGCAAGCTAACGCGATAAAAATTGTCAATCAATTTGAAAAACTCATGAAGGAATAGCAGGCAGTGGATAGTTTACTTTTTTTGGTTAATTTAATTTCTATTTCCTATCTTTGCTATTGGGCCGTTAACAATGACGGAGACGACAAATAATGCGCGATATTCTCATTTTAATGGTTTTTCCCGTTCTGCTTTATTTTATCTTTCGTAGGCCGTTTATAGGTGCGTCATTGTGGATATGGAGTGGTATGTTTTTCCCCAATGGTTGGGTGTGGGGAATTGCATCAAGTGTTAGATATAACCTACTTATTGCATTAGCAACCATCATTTCATTTCTTATTCAAAAAGATAAAATCAAAACTGATGTTTCTGGCATAACCATTACAATTATTTTGTTTTTTTGTTGGGCAACAATCTCAAGTGTCATAACCCTTTCTAACCCAGATATAGTCTGGCGAGAATGGAACCTATTTATGAAGATTATTGTCTTTTATATTTTCTGTATTCTCACCTTAAAGGAAAAACATCATATAACCGTTTTTTTATGGGCTATTGCATTATCTGCGTCATATTTTGGCGCGAGTGAAGGGGTAAAGTATGTCATAAGTGGCGGTGGTCATGTATTACAAGGCATTGAAGGCAGTAGATTAGAAGATAGAAATGAACTTGCATTAGCCATAAATATGGCCATTCCATTATTAATATTTTTACTCACTCAAACAAAGCATAAAATTTTGCGATTAGGCTTAATTGGCGCCATTGTTTTTAGTGCTATTGCGATTGTCGGTTCATTTTCTCGAGGAGGTTTACTCGGACTAATTGTTGTTGGTGGGTATTTCTTTTTGCAAAGTAAAAAGAAACTCTTAGTTGTCGTTTTATTATCTTTTACTGTTGCTGGTGCCGTTACTTTTGCGCCAGATAGCTGGCTTGAAAGAATGGATACTATTGAGGAAATGGATAAAGATGACTCTTTTCTTGGTCGTATCGCTGCGTGGAAGCAAGCGGTGTTAATGGCTGCCGACAACCCTGTATTTGGTGGCGGTTTTAAAGCGGGGCAGAACTATGGTTTGTGGAAACTCTATGAGCCTGATTTTTCAAAATTAGATTTTATCTTTGATACCAGTAGCTATAAAGCACCATTTCCTAAGGCCGCTCATAGTATCTACTTTCAAGTATTAGGTGATCATGGGGTTATTGGGCTATTTATCTTTTTATTTATTTTATTGTTAACATTTCGAAAATTATCATGGATAGTAAAATCATCCAACGATGAATGGTCTATAGGGTTGGCTAGAATGTTGAAAGTATCACTGGTTGCTTATTGCGTTGGTGGAGCAGCGCTGAGTTTACCCTATTTTGATTTATCCTTTGCCTTGTTTGCTCTGGCTCACTGTTTAGGGAGTATTGTTTCTAGAAATGAATTAGGAGTTGACGCTTTCAATTTAAGAAATAAGTATCATAGGGGAGCATAATACATTGATTTTAAAGTTTATGCTTAAGGCTGTATTAAATACTCTGTTGTTGTTTTCGAGCAAGAAAAACTTAGGAGTATTAACATATCATCGTGTAGGCAATATAAATAACATAAAAAATCAGTTATTTACTGATGAAGTTTTGTTTAATAAACAACTTTCTTGGCTAGCTGAATATTTTAATGTGTTGGACTTAGGTAAGGCGATAACTTTATTAGAGAACAATCAATTACCAAAGCTCGCTATCGTGATTAGCATTGATGATGGTTATGTAGACAGTTATGAGACTATTTTTCAGCTATTAAAATCACATGGCTTATTAGCGAGTTTTTTTATTTCCACCTCGGGCTTTGAAGAGGGTTATCTTTGGGATGAGTTAGTTTCTGAAGCGATTATGCAAATATCTGTGGATAAAGAGTTTATTGTATTTCTACAACAAAGTTATGCCTTGACAACATATAATGAAAAACTATCCTCGCTAAAGAAAATACTCGAAGCGATTAAATACCATTCGTTGGAAGAACGGCAATTATTAATTAATGAGTTATTAGCAGTAACCGGAGTGCCTAAGTTAGAGCCCCAGTTTTTAAATGCCCAACAAATAATAGCAATGAAAAATGCGGGCATGACTATTGGAGCTCATACCGTTAATCATCCTATTCTTGTGGCGGAAACAACCTCAGTGGCAGAAAAAGAAATAGCGGCCTGTAAAGAAAAGTTGGAATCTATTATCAATGCACCGGTAGATTTTTTAGCTTATCCCAACGGTAAACTATCCAAAGATTTTACTTTAGAACACCAACAGATGGCAAAAGCTGCAGGCTATAAAGCGGCTTTTTCAACAGACATGGGTAGCATTGATAATATGGAAGCTGATAGATTTTCGTTAAAACGTTTATCAACTTGGGATCATACCGAGATAAAATTTGTATTAAGGTTAGCATATAGCCTTATAGGTAAGGCTAGATAAGTAGATGACAGAGAACATGAATAAAGTAATATTAATGATTGCGCTAGACTTTCCTCCATGCCAAAGTGCTGGGGTTCAGCGCACTTTAAAGTTTGCGGAATATTTAAGTACTTTAGGCTGGCAGCCGATAGTACTGACAGTGAATGAAAATGTACATCAACGAGTTGACTATGAGCAACTTATCCCTAAAAGCATTAAAGTGTATCGTTGTCATGCCTTAGATGCTTCAAGAGATCTCGCTATCAAAGGAAAATACTTTGGCTGGAGTAAAGTACCAGACAAGTGGTGGAGTTGGGCTTTAACCGCTATTCCTTTAGGTAAAAAATTAATCAAAAAATATCAACCCGCTGTTATCTGGTCAACTTACCCTATATCAACTGCGCATTATATTGCCTATAAATTGCAAAAGCGTAGTCGGATCCCCTGGGTAGCTGATTATCGCGACCCTCTGCAGTGTCGATATGATAGCAATGTGCAACAATATAGTGCTGTTGCTAAGTGGATAGAGAAAAGAACCATAGAAAATTGTTATAAAGCCGTTTTTACCACCTCAAGAGCGGCTCAACTATATCATCGGCTCTATCCAGATGAATTATTAAAAAAATTTAAAGTGATTGAAAATGGCTTTGATGAAGCAAACTTTAATAGTTTAACTACAGATGTACAGAATACCAGTCATAAATTTGTGTTATTACACAGTGGTTCTGTCTATGAAAATGGCCGAGATCCCACTGCTTTGTTTGCTGCAATACAGCAATTAAAACAAAATAATGTTATAGATGAAACTAACTTTATACTCGCCTTTCGCGGTGCAGTTAATAATGGCCAGTTTGATAAAAAGCTTGCAGAACTAGGTATCAGGGGTTTAGTAGAATTTAGAGCTATGTTACCTTACAAAGAATCTTTAAAGGAAATGATGACAATTAATGCCTTGGTTTTAATACAAGACTCTCTCTTTGAAAATCAAATACCCGGTAAAGCTTACGAATATATTCGCACTAATAAACCTATTTTAGGAATAACGAAAAAAATGGGTGCTACAGGCGAGCTACTTGAAAATGCTCAAGGTTGTGTCTTAGCGGTCTCGGTAGACGAAATAGCAACGGCGATAAAAACTTTACTGAACTCAAGCTTTACCTCGCGTGAAGATGTGATGAAATATTCTAGATACGCTAAAACTCAAGAATTAGCGCTATTACTTAATCAAATTGGTGTGGAACGCGAGTAATGTCAACTAAAAAAGTATTAATGGTGCCCGATTATAGGCAAGGAAACCCTTATCAACGATTATTAGCAAAGGCATTAGAGCATCAAGGATGGCAAGCATCGTTTGATCATTTTACCTATAGTCATTTACCTTTTTTTTTATTATTAAAGCAACATAAAGATATTGATGTACTTCATATACATTGGATCACCGATATTGTAAAACGTATTACTGATTCCCCTAGTAAGGTGAAGTTTTACCTTAAATTATTCATGATGGTCGCTGATTGTCTTATTGTGAGGGCACATGGTGTTAAAATAGTATGGACTATCCATAATAAGTTAGCTCACCAACAGTTTGACTCAAAAAGAGAATTGCTGATTCGTAAGGTATTAGTAAAATTTACTAGCCAAAATATTATTCACAGTTTGCCTGCTTTAGAAAAAATTAGTGAACTCTATCAAAGTGATATTTCCAAAACAACACAAGTCATTTTTCACGGTAACTACCAAGGTTGTTATCCGCTAGCCTCTGATAAAGTTGATAATTTGCGGCAAAGATTTAACTATCACCAAGACGATATAGTCATTTTATATTTTGGTTTAATTCGTCCTTATAAAGGCTTAGATACATTAATTACTAGTTTTAATAACGCGGTAAACCCTAAAGTGAAACTATTAATTGCTGGCGCGTCTAAAGATGAAGCCTACCTTGAGAAGTTAACTGCATTAGCTAAAAATAACGCTAATATTACTATGGATATTCGTTTTTTACCCGATCAAGAGCTAGTTGACTATTTAGCTATTGCCAATACGGTTGTTTTACCCTTTAGCGATACGTTAACATCAGGCTCAACCATCCTTGCCATGACCAGTGGTAAAGCGTTAATCGTTCCTGAAACCGCGAAAGTTTTTGGTTGTATTCCAGACAGTGGTGTTAAATACTTTACTTCACCCGCCGAGCTTACCAATATTATCAGTCAGATGAACCAAACTGAATTGAATGCTATGGGGGAGCATAATGCTGTGCAAGCAGCCTCAATGAGCTGGGATAAAGTGGGTATATTAACAAGAGAAGTGTATAACTAAAGTTTATGGTGATGAAAGCGTATGAAAACAAAATTAAAAGAAATACTCCGTATGTTTTTCGGTTCTTGGAAATCTAGAAATGTCTTGGCTATAGAAAGAAATTGGGCTGAAAAAAATAAACACCTTTGCTATTTGCAAGACGAAAATAGCAATAACAAAAAGAGTGATAAAGAAGCCCCAATATTTATTTTTTCAGCTGGTTGGCGTTCAGGTTCTACTTTACTTCAACGGTTGATACTATCATCTGAAGATGTTTTGATATGGGGGGAGCCCTATGATAAATCAAACATTGTGGAATCAATGTCGCAATCAATCGTGCCTTTGTCAGACTATTGGCCTCCAGAATCATATTACCTAAAGGAGAAGGACGTAAATCAAATATCAAATGATTGGATTGCTAATTTATACCCTCAAAGGAGTGCTCTAAAAGCATCACATCGTACTTTTTTTGATACATTATTTAAATATGAAGCTAATAACAATAATATTAGATGGGGCGTAAAAGAGGTTCGGTGGGGAGAAAAGGAAGCTAGATACCTAAAATGGTTATACCCAAATGCAAAATTTATTTTTTTAGTAAGAGATCCTTTTAAGTCATATAATTCTTTTAAAGCAATTAGTACTACTTGGTTTTCAAGGTGGCCTTTTAGCCCTGTTTATAATCCTTATACTTTTGTAAAGCATTGGAATAGGTTAGTGTCTGAATTTTTAAAGGTGCAAGGGTCTGTAGAAGGAATATTTATAAAATATGAAGATCTCATTGGTAACGATGATGGCGTATTGCAAGAGATCAACGCATATTTGGACATTAATATAGACTCTACTATTTTAGAGAAAAAGGTAGGATCTACAGTAAAAGATGAGCAACTACCCTTAATTGAAAAGAGTATTATTCATTGGGTCACTAGAAAAAATTACAGAAAGTTATATCAAAAATTAGGCTCTACTAAATAACAAAGCTAAGCGCTCTGTTAAAGGGTAGCCAAAAATACTTCTCAGTAATTTATATATTAGGCGCTCTTGTCTATTGCCCTTACGATCTATGGTAAGGGCTAATTTGAAACCAGCACAAGCATCTTCTATAAATCCTGAACGATATGCTTCTTTGGCAGTAATAACTAGCTTTGACGCTAACTCTTGTTTAGCTAAGGGCGATAAACTATAGCAATCATTGCTGATTATCGTGTTGGCTAAGCTAACAAAGTAATTGATGTTAAAGTTTCCCTGTTTTTGAATATCACTAATTCTTGGACCCTCGTGGTCTCGATAGAAGGTGAGAAATTCATCAATATAGGTAAAACGCGCACCAGCTGCAGCCATTCTAAAAGCGATGTCTTTATCCTGTCCCCTGACGACACCGTCACGAAAACCTGCTATTTTTTCAACAAAACTTCGGCGATGCAGTGCAACATCGGTATCAATAGCAACACGATCACCTGGAGAATTAAACTGTAAACAATACACAAAGGCATCTATATTTTTTGGCGATGGTAATGGGGGTAAATAATTAATTTGTCCTGTCTGATCTTCAATGGCTCGCTTGGCAAACACTAAATCTGCTTGGTTATTAATTAAAAATTCGGCTTGTAGTGCTAGCTTATTTGGCATCAGTTTATTATCAGCATCGAAAAAGTTGATAAACTCGCCTTTGCTATGCGCGAAAGCTTTGTTTCTTGCTGCTTGTGCGCCTTTTCGCTCGCCATCCACGATGGTGATGTGCTGATCAAACGACTGCAATATTGCTAATGAACCATCGGTAGAGCCATCATTAACACATATTATCTCAATATTAGGATAAGTTTGCTGTAAGCAACTCTCTATGGCTTGAGCAAGAAATTTCTCGGCATTATACACTGGCATACAAATACTGATTAATGGCGAATTAGGCATGTTACTGGCTTCTTGTGTTTTGTAATGATTGATAAATATCAGCATATTTAGCTAATTTATCTGCTAGTTTAAATTGCTGCACAGTGTTTCTACAGCTCTCAGCCATCTGAGATAAGGATGTTGGCTTTAACAGTAGCTCATCAATTAAGCTAACCAAGGCATCTTCATCTTCATGATCAAAATAAAAACCATTCACACCATGTTCAATCACATCTATGTGTGCACCAATTTTTGAGAGAAGACATGGTTTACCAATGGCTAATGCTTCTATAACGACATTGGGTAAACCTTCTATATAGCTGGGGTGCACCAAGCAGTCAGCTTGATGAATCATATTATATATTTCGTCTTTAGGGACTTCATTCAGTAGATGAACTTTACTTAAATTATGTTCTTTAATATAAGCGGTGAAATTGTCGGTAAGCTCTCCTTCACCAACAATAGTTAATTCAACATTGGCAGCTTTTAATTTATTCATCGCTTTTAATAACAATAAATAATTTTTGCGATGAATTAACCTACCTATCGCGATTAGTTTTAAATTAGTTTTTTCTAGGTCAATTGTTTCGGTATATCGACCTAGTAACGAGCTTTCGATGCCATTAGGTAAATAAATAACATCTTTTAAGTTAAAGGTTTCACTGGCGATGGTTTGCATTTCTCTATTTGGTGCCGTAAGAAACTTAATTTTTTTGGCGGCGATATGCGCAGCTTTTGTAAAGAAGCGCGATCTCATGGCACCATAAGACAGTTTATTTTCACTATAAAGTTCTGCACCGCGCATGGTACTCACAACAGGTGTGCCTTTTTGTTGGCAGATAGTGGTTGCACATAAGCCGGCAGGAGCCATAAAGTGACTATGCACAACATCTATTTTATGAACGTCTATTAACTTGCCAATGGCTTGCTCGAGTTTAGCCGACCATAATGCTTGCTTAGGTTCTAAGCAAAACAAGGGCAGGTAGGTGTTTAAGTGTCTTATCATAAAGCCGATGGTGGCTATACGACTTATACTGTTTAATTCACTTTTACCAACATAGCTGACCCCGTCAATCGTTTCATTTTCAACGTCAGGATGGAAATGAAAAACGTTGTAACCCAGCTCTCTAAGTCCTTTCATTTCTTTGGCAATGAAGTTGTAAGTTAATTTATCTCTATTGTCTTCTGATAAGGTGAGTGACAAAAATAATATGTTATTCAATTACTTATTTCCTTGGTTTTTTATAAAGCTCATCACTTTTTGTAGAGCTGCTTTCTCAAAGCTATCGGGCTTACCACTAATCAACCACAACAATAACATTAAAAAAGTATAAATAAAGGCCGCTAGACTTATTTTTAAGAGTAAAATAATGAAAATATTCACGTCGGGGAGGTAAGCAAAATTTAAGACGATAAAACTCATGGTAAGCCCAGAAACACAGGGGCGCCAGATAGCTTGGCAAAGCTGAGTTAATGTTACTTTGGTGTGTTTTATTAAAAAATAATAATAAAATGCTGAGGTAAAGGCAGAGGCAATAACTTTGACATATAACATACCAACAATGCCAAATGTTTGAAATGCAGGATAAATCATTAATAGTACCCAAGTGGTTCTTATCATATCAATGTAGGCGGTATACTTGATTTTATTAACGATAATTAGCATGTTATTAGCTAAAGAATGTAAGGTTCGAAAGAAGCCAATAAAAACAGCAACCTCTAGTAAAGGGACAATAGGAAGCCACTTGTCTCCCCCTCCCAGTAGTACAGGTATAAGTTCTGCGGCAATAACACCTAACCCTAAAGTAACCGGTATAGCAATGGAGACTATAAAGTTTAACGACTTTAAATAGGCGTTATATAAACGTTTGCTATCAGCTTGGATACTAGCTAAGCCAGGAAGCAACACTCTCGATATAGGCTGTAAAAGTTCTTGGCTTGCCATACCGTTTAATTCTTGTGTCCAACGATAGTGCCCCAGGGATGCCATTGGCATAAGCTTGCCAACAATGAAATATTCGCCATTACGGGTAGCATAGTTGGCAAAGTTTTTAACCAGCATCCATTTAGATACTGCCCATACCGAGTTAAAGCGGCTTAAGGTGAATCTAGGTCGGTAGTCAATAAGACTGTAACTCAATACCACATTCATTATTTTTTGGACTATGGTACCAATAAGGAGAGCGTGATATGACTGATAATAAAAGGCGAGTGATATTGTCGCAATAGTGCCTAAAAATTTAGATACCACGTTAAAAATGAAATCTTTATTAAAATCGAGATCTTTACGGAATTTGACTATACCAATATTTTCAAAGCCGTTAATAAATATACTTAAGCTGCAGAGGTAAAATATTTCAATTAATCTATCATCTTGATAATAATTGGCAGCATAAGGAGCAAGAACGGGCAATAGAGCACAAAGTAATAGTGCTTGTATTAACCTTAAGCTCCAGGCGGTATCAAAATCATCTTTGGTAGATTTGTCGTCTCTTAATAAGGATGTTTCTACACCTATTTCAAAGAATATTTGAATACTACCGATAACAACCAGTGAAAGCGCCACTAAGCCATAATCTTCAGGTGTTAATAAGCGAGCCATAATGGTAATGCTTACTAAGCTGATGATTTTGTTACTCCACCGCATCCCTACAGTCCAGTATAATCCTTTCCGTATTTTAGTTGATAAAGAGTCTGGTGTTGATGCATCCATGGTCGAGAGTACCTAGTTTTTATTGGATTGAATAATGTGTTGGAACGAAAAAAGAAGAGGTTAAATATAGCCTTATCATGGAAATATCTACCGCTTTTAGCTTTAAACCGATAGTATACGATAAAGTTTCTATGTATGAATAGCATAGACAGGCGAAATTCTATCCTCAGGCGGCCTCTCAATAACTGTGATGACTATTATATTAATGGCAGAGTTCAAGTTAATGAATAACAGTATAAAAAAATACGTAGTAATGTATTTATTTATTTCAGGAGTCTTATTACACTTAGCCATAGTCGTTGTCAGCACTTTTAGTATAAAAACCATTGTAAGTACTGGTTTGCCTTTGCCCGTGTTGGCAAAAAAAGCCTATACCAATGTAAATAAAAATCACCCTAATATTGCCCCCTTTCTAAATCCAGTGTTGGTTGGTATATCTAGTTGGAAAAAAGATATTGAATATGGTTATGTTGTTGATCCTTTTCGTTGGCAAGGGGTTGGTGCAACAGTTGAAGAAAGCTCCCTTGATTTTAGTTCAACGATACAAGTATTCTCTACTGAAACCTTGCTTGAAGCATTAGTAAAAGCGAAAGCTGGTGATGTGATTGAATTACTGCCGGGTGAATATTCAGTGCCTCAATCTCGAATTAAGTTACAAGGCTCAGGTTTAGCCAATGCCCCTATTCGCATTGTTGCTCAAAAATTAGGTGAAGTGACTCTCTACCTCAGAGGGGAAGGTTTTTTGCTTTCTTCACCTTATTGGCATTTTCAAAACTTGCATTTAGTGGGAAGTTGTAAGAATCATTCCAACTGTGAGCATGCTTTTCATGTAGTTGGTAATGGACATCATGCTACGTTTGAAAATAATATCTTTCAGGACTTCAATGCCGCAATCAAAGTTAATGGCTTAAAAGGAAACTACCCTGATTACGGTAAGGTTATAGGTAACACTTTCTATAATACCTCGCCACGCCAAACGGCTAACCCGGTTACCCCTTTTGATTTAATGCATGCCAATGATTGGCAGGTAAATGATAATTTTATTTTTGATTTCATTAAAGCCAAAGGTAATAAAGTGAGTTACGGAGCCTTTTTTAAAGGCGGTTCACAAAATGGTGTTTTTTCTCGTAATTTAATTATGTGTAATGCAAATTTACAAGCAAAAACCATTGCTATTGGTCTTTCTCTTGGTGGTGGTGGCTCTCCTAATAAGCGGCATAGAGATGGTAATGATTATGAGCACACTAACGGAGTTATTCGCAATAATATTATTATGAACTGTGCGAACGATGTCGGTATTTATTTAAATAAGGCCACTAACTCTACTATTACTAATAATATTTTATATAACACTTTAGGGATTGACGTTCGCTTTAAGGAGAGCTTAGCAACTATCAGTAACAATGTGTTGTCAGGTCGGATAAAAGCGAGAAGCAATGGCCGTATCACGCAAAATTCAAATAATTTAGTGTTGTCACGATCATGGTTAACGGCAGCAGAGCCGCTTGATGATTTGTTTTATGCACCGGTAAATGGTGATTTTACTTGGCAAACAAATGCTTTTGAGCCGATGAAAGCAGTAAATACCGAGATGTATAAAGATTTTTGCGGAAAAAAAGTCAGCTTTCCTTATGTTGGTGCGTATGCGGGGACTGACTTTTGTAGAAATAGCATGAATTTAACCAACGCAAAACGGCAGTTTAAGTTTACTCGTGACTATGAGCAACACAATGAAAACTAAGTTATTTAACTATTTGGTTTATATAGGGTTGTTGGCTCATTTACTGTTGGTGATAGTCTTTTTGTGGCAACCAAAGCTGTTAAGTAAATTAGCGTCTTTACCGATAAGCTATTACTATAATAAGTCGGTGGAAATTGAATTAAATAAATATGCCGATGTGTTCGCAAAGCCTATTGAACAACAAATAGCGGCGGTATTTAAACCTTGGCAGCCCCAAAATAACCAGTCACCTTTATCGCAAACAGTCGCTGTAAATGATGTTGTTTATGACTCCTTAGCTGAAGCTCTGACAGTTTTAAAGTCAGGTGATGAATTACAGTTTTATCATGGTGTATTTAATACTCCTTTTAAAATAGATAAAGATGATATTACTATTGTTGGTTATGGGCATGTGGTGTTTGAAAAGTCGGCTTATCGAGGTAAGGGTTTTATTGTTAGTAAAGGTAATGACTTAACGGTTAGTAATATTGAATGTCGTGGGATTTTGGTGAGTGATAAAAACGGTGCTTGTATCAGGCAAGAAGGAAGTGGATTAACGTTAGATCATGTATATTTTCATCATAGTGAGAATGGTATTCTTGAAACGGCGAAAATAGCAGGGTCGATTTATATTAGTGACAGTCGGTTTGAGCTATTAGGCAAAGGAGGACGGGCTCACGGTATTTATAGTAATAAAGCCAGTGTCTATATTGAAAAAAGCCTTTTTGTGGCAACAAAAGGCGAAGGGCATGCCATTAAAAATCGCGGTAAAAAAACATTTATATCCAAGAGCATTATTACTTCTATGTCATCACAAGATAGTCGTTTAATAGATATTTCTAACGGTGGTGAGCTTATTGTTGAGAAATCATTGTTACATCAAGGCCCTCTTTCGGTTAATGGTCAAGCAATAGGTTTTGGTTTGGAAGGTATTAAACATGAAAAAAACAAAGTGTCATTGACAGATAATATAATTATATTAGAAAGAATTAAAAAAAACACCTTGCTCGCAACGGGTGAGAATTTCGTGAAAACAACAGTGAATAATAATATCATTATTAATAAAGGCACTAATGAAAAATATGAAAAAAACCGTTATTTTTCTTCACGTGAAGAGGCAAGCTTACCTAATTTCCCTAAGTTTCCTAAATTAATATGCCAATGGTTAACGCCTTGTCCGTTAAAGACTAAACCTTAATATTATTTATGGATCGTTTTGTCGATAAAATTGATACATAACCCCTTCAAATTGCCCGGCCCAGCTTTTCCAGTTTCCATAAGGTTTCACGCCGCCAATGCCAGATTCAACAAAGTTTTTGGCATGTTCAGCATATTTGAGTTTATTTGTTTGTAACCCAAACCAAATGACGGGATCAACTAAGGTTAAGGCTGTACTTGACGCTTTAGTGGATACCTTGTTGTCGACTATTGATTTATAATAGCTAAACTGCCCATATTGATAATTCCAAGCCACATAATCTTCTATGGTGGCCAGAGTGTGGTTGCTTTTAGGGAATTCAGTATATAAATCAATAAAAGCTCGAAGTAGAAAGCCTAGCTGAAAACCCGCTATTTTATTTTTTACTCCCCTTACTTTTACTCCCTTTATATTATGCGGAGCAGAAAGGTATTTACTGTGCACATCAGTAATATAGTGTTCTAGGTAGGGCCTTAAAGAAGCATTGCCAGTATACTTATAAGCAGCGACAGCCACTGATAATGCTTGACCTTCTGCTCTGTGACTCCTATCTGGGTATGGATCTCGTTCAGATAGGTATATCTTTTTAAACTCACTCATAAACTGGTACCAATCTTTAATCCACTTATTTCCTGACATCAGGTAAGCATGTTCAATATGGTAGAACCAGGCGTGTTGATCATCTCTTGGAAGGGCAGTTTGTCTTGTTCCTTCAATGTGTTTTCTTGTCGTGGTTGACGCTTTATGTCCCTTAAATTGCCGCCATGTTTTACCGCCATAAGGGTTTGTTGATGGTGTTAATGAGTTAAAATGTTGTTCATCTTTATAGCCAGCTAACCACTGTGGCCTAATGTTAAGCTCTGCCAGAGCAAAATTTTGAGCGTTATAATAATCAACAGGATTACCACTCACAAAAAATTGTTGCTTTGAATATGCCCAACCACCGGTACCGTTTGTTTTATGTTTTCTACTCAAGTCGAGCCCATAATTATCCATGCCAAATTTATAACCGTTATAACTTTTAGGGTCGTAACTTTTGCTTGAATAAGTGGGTATTCTATTAGTGATGACTTTAGGAGGAGAAAGAGGAAATACGCCGTTAAATGCTAAAGTTACTTTAGTTTTTGCATAATATTGCTGAGGGATTACAGCCACAGGCGGGTATTGAAATGTTTTAGCAAGGTGTAATGAATCTTTTTTATTAGCCGGGGAAGCGAAGTCAAACAACATTTCTTTGTAGACTTGTTTCATATCGTCCAGCCAATAAATATTTGGTTTAACAAAATGATCATCAAAGAATTGTTTAGACCATGACGGCCATAACTCTACTTTTAATTGCCCATTGCTGTTGGTTGATATTCCATTTGGGAATGTTTGCCAAAAATTACGTAATATTACCGTAGCATTATCCCCTTGAATGACACCTAAGGGTAATTGCTCAATATTTTCTTTGGGAATAATATCCGCTCTAACTTGTTGTGTTTTTTTGCTGCGAAAGTTATCTAAGCTCAGTGTATGACTCTTGAAATATAGTGGTGCCGAAATAGCGGTATTCAGTGCTGAATTTTGTAGTTGAAAGTCTATTTTTACTAATGAAGAGTCTGCATAGGTATATATTCTAAGAGCCCAACCATGCTTAATGTTAGTTGGGGTATGGTATTTAGTTAAAGACGATACTTTTACAATAGAGCGCATAGGGCCATGTTCTTCAACTTCAAAAGTAATATTTTCATGATTGAATGAATAATCTATGGTGTTATTTTCTCTTTGAAAGATAGATGTTAACTGGCCTGCGGGGGTGATAATTTCAAAGGGATGCTTATTTATTTTTATAGTAATAATATTGTTACTAAGAGTTATGGTTTTTGTGTCTGAGTTGATTGTGGTGGGGTTTTTGGGAAGTAAGTTTTTTAAGCTTATGTTAGCTTTATCTACTACTGCTTCAGTAGAATATAAAGCATATTCAGAGATGCCAGACTTAGGTTGAGTTTTAACAAAAGTTTTAGTTGTTGCGTTAAAGTGGACTAATATATGCCGAATCGAATTATCTTTCCCCCACCAGCGATTTAAGACCTCAAATTGAGCAGGAATAATGTGACCTTGCTCATTTAAAATGTAGAAAGAATCAGTACCACTATATTTTCCATATTCAAGTGGAATGACCATGGATAGAGGGTAATTATGATGGCCAACACCTGCAGATTCCTTGATGTTAAATTGAGTGAGTAAATTCTTGGTGGAAAAAGAGTTTTTTATAGGGTTTCTTAAAGGAATCGCGTTAGTAAGTTGTGATTTAAGCGGTATGATAGTCTGAGCTTTTTGAGCTTTATTACTATTAATATTAAGAGGGGAAACAATCTCAAACCTGTTTTTTGAGGAGGCTTTGAAATAACTGGGGCAATTATTGTGTTTACTACACTGCTCAACAACACGTTGCAAAACTGACTTTTCAGTTGCTATCTCATTTGCTATATGTGCATCGTTGTTTTGAGCTGAGGCATGGTTGATAAATATAGTGAGTAAAAGCAGTAATATGTGCTTTTTATCAATGTTTAAGTTTGTCATCGTTAACGCCCTTTAACTAAATGATTTAATTTAATAGCTAGCAACATATAAACTATGGCTAATAGAGTGATATTTTTGTTTTTTGCTGAAATGTTTATGTAGATAGTGTCTGAATTAGTGATAGTATCATTTCTTAAGTAGCAAAGGTGCTAAAACGTAGTGAAGCGATTATAAACAAAATAGTTTAAAAGGATTAGAAATGAAGGTTACAGTATTTGGTATCGGCTATGTAGGTTTAGTGCAAGCAGCTGTTTTAGCTTCTGTTGGTCATAATGTTGTTTGTGTCGACATTGATGCAGCTAAAGTTGCCGAGTTAAAAAAAGGTAATATCCCTATTTATGAGCCAGGTTTGACCCCTTTGGTGCAAGAAAATTATAAAAGTGGCCAGTTAAGCTTTACCACTGACGCTGCTGCAGGTGTTAACCATGGTGATGTACAATTTATTGCGGTAGGCACTCCGCCTGATGAAGATGGCTCTGCAGATTTAAAATATGTATTGGCGGTCGCTGAAACTATTGCTACGCACATGCTTACGCCAAAAGTTATTATTGATAAGTCTACCGTGCCAGTAGGCACTGCCGATAAAGTATCAGCAAAAGTGGCTTCAGTATTAGCTGAACGTAATATTGAACTTGAGTTTGACGTTGTTTCTAACCCAGAATTTTTAAAAGAAGGCGCTGCAGTTAGCGACTGCATGAAGCCTGATCGTATTGTTATTGGTACCAATAATGAAAATTCGCGTAATGTTATGCGTGAATTATATGCCCCCTTTAACCGTAACCATGATCGCATGATCTTTATGGATGTTCGCTCTGCTGAATTAACTAAATATGCCGCCAATTGTATGTTAGCCACTAAAATTTCATTTATGAATGAAATGTCTAATTTAGCTGAGTTATTAGGCGCTGATATTGAAGCAGTTCGACATGGTATCGGCTCTGATTCTCGCATTGGCTATCAATTTATTTACCCGGGCTGTGGTTACGGCGGTTCATGTTTCCCTAAAGATGTGCAAGCCTTAGTGCGTACGGCTCATGGTATTGAATACAAGCCAGCACTTTTAGAAGCGGTTGAAAGCGTGAACTATGCACAAAAGCAAAAATTATTTAAAAACGTCAGTGCTTATTTTAACGGTGATTTGTCGGGTAAAACGATTGCTGTCTGGGGATTATCATTTAAACCGCAAACGGATGATATGCGTGAAGCGTCTGCTATGGTGTTAATGGAATCTTTATGGAAGGCGGGCGCTAAAGTTCAGGCGTATGATCCTGAAGCGATGGAAGAATGCCAACGAATTTATGGTGTACGTGACGATTTATCCTTAGTGGGCACTAAAGAGTCGGCCTTAAGTGGTGCCGATTGCTTAGTGGTTTGTACTGAATGGAGTCAGTTTAGAGCGCCAGATTTTGAGCTGATTGCCAAGGCTTTATCACATAAAGTTATTGTTGATGGTCGTAATTTATATGATCCAGCGTTATTAAAACAACGAGGCTTTGCTTACTATGGTATTGGCCGTGGTGAAAGTGTTAACAAAGTATAGTTATTAGGATAAAAACGTGAAATTTTTAGTTACAGGTGCGGCCGGGTTTATTGGTTTTTACGTTGCTCAACGCTTGTGTGAGCAAGGTCATGAGGTCGTAGGTATCGATAACCTTAATGATTACTACGATGTTAATTTAAAGCTGGCACGATTAGATGTACTAGCCAATTTACCCTTGTTTCGTTTTATTAAGTTAGATTTAGCTGACAGAGACGGTATTGCGCAGTTATTTGCACAAGAAAAATTTAATCGCGTTATACATTTAGCCGCTCAAGCTGGCGTGCGTTATTCTATTGACAATCCGATGGCGTATGCCGACTCTAATTTGGTGGGGCACTTAACTATTTTAGAAGGTTGTCGTCATCATAATGTTGAGCATTTGGTTTATGCCTCTTCAAGCTCTGTTTATGGTTTGAATAGCAAAGTACCTTTTGCCACAACAGACAGTGTTGATCATCCCATCTCTTTGTATGCCGCCACTAAAAAATCCAATGAGTTAATGTCTCATACTTATGCTCATTTATATGGTATCCCGACGACAGGCTTAAGGTTCTTTACGGTTTATGGCCCGTGGGGACGACCTGATATGGCGTTGTTTAAATTCACTAAAGCGATTATTGAAGGTGATGCTATTGATGTGTATAACAATGGCGATATGCGCAGAGATTTCACCTACATTGATGATATCGTTGAAGGCATTGTTCGTGTTCAAAACGTGATCCCGCAATCAAATCCGGATTGGCAAGTTGAGTCGGGCAGTTCAGCGCAAAGTTCCGCGCCTTATCGCGTGTTTAACATTGGTAACGGCAACCCGGTAAAATTGATGGCTTTTATTGAGTCATTAGAAAGCTCTTTAGGCTTAACAGCCAACAAAAACATGATGCCAATGCAAGCCGGTGATGTTTATCAAACCTATGCTGAAGTTGAAGATTTATTTGCGGCGACTTCATATCGTCCAAGTATGAGTGTTGAGCAAGGGGTTGATAACTTTGTGCAATGGTACCGAGCATTTTATAAAAAATAATAATTGATAAGTATGAGATTGATATGACAAGTACAATTACTAAAGCGGTAATTCCTGTAGCAGGTCTAGGCACACGTATGTTACCCGCCACTAAAGCCATTCCTAAAGAAATGTTGCCTATCGTTGATAAACCTCTAATCCAATATATAGTGAATGAGTGTGTCAATGCTGGCATAAAAGAAATAGTGCTGGTTACCCATTCTTCTAAAAACGCCATTGAAAACCATTTCGATAAATCATTTGAATTGGAAACAACGTTAGAAAGCCGAGTAAAACGTCAGTTGTTAGATGAAATTCAAGCCATTTGCCCTAAAGGCATCACTATTATTCATGTTCGCCAAGGTGAAGCGAAAGGGTTAGGACATGCCGTTTTGAAAGCCCGTCCCATTATTGGCGAACAGCCTTTTGCCGTCATACTACCCGATGTTATTTTGGATGATGCGAGTTATCAGCCAAAAACTGAAAACTTATCTGCTATGCTGAAACGTTTTAACGATACTGGTCATAGCCAAATAATGGTCGAGCCTGTTGAGATGGCGCAAGTGAGTAATTATGGTGTTGCTGATTGTGAGGGACATGCAATCACGCCTGGTGAGTCTAAAGCGATGACGGCAGTGGTTGAAAAACCACCTGTTGATGAAGCCCCCTCAAATTTAGCGGTTGTCGGCCGCTATGTGTTGTCGGCCCCGATTTGGGATTTACTGGAATTTACTCCGCCTGGGGCAGGTAACGAAATACAACTAACGGATGCTATTGCTAGTTTGATGAAACTTGAAACGGTTGAAGCCTTCCACATGACAGGTAAGTCACACGATTGTGGCTCAAAAATGGGTTATATGAAAGCTAATGTTGAATATGCACTACGCCATAGTGAACTCGGTGCAGAATTTAAGGAATACTTAAAAACATTATCGCTTTAACTCTCGCTAGATATAGGCAGTGGTGCGCTAATAGCATGGACGACTTATGGGGCTAAGTTATAAAAAAATCAATTTACCGAGCTTTTTAAAGGACTATCAGGGTAATATTGCTGACAGTGCTTTTTTCGAACTCACGCCTATTTGGCTAGGAGCTACCGCTGAATATGTGTTGCCAGAGCAGTCACTGGTGCAGATACACTGTTTATTTGAGCTAAGCGACAATCATCAAGAAAAGTTGCTTATAGCTTGGCCTTTAGTGCATGAAAGCACATCAAAAAATCAAACGATTATTCGCTCACTCACCAGTTTTTATTCTGCCGTTACCGCGCCTTTTTTAATGACGGATAGCGCTTCAACAAAAAAAATCGACGATGGGAAGGTACAAACACAACTCTTAACTCTACTTACCTACATCAAAAAAAATAATGCTTGGCAGCAAATGTTGTTAGGGCCATTAGCAGATGATTTATCTCAACTCGTCTCAAGCCATTTTAGCTATGCTAAAACCTATGCACAGGCTGACAATTGGTATCATGATAATATTGCCGATTTTAATAGTTATTACCAACAAAGGCCAAGCAAATTAAAAAACACCATCAAACGCAAACAGAAAAAACTAACCAAAGCGTCTAACTATCATACACATATTGTCAGCACTGAGGTTGAGTTTCTGCAGTTTTTCCCTGCTTATCAAGCTATTTATCAAGCCAGCTGGAAAGGGGATGAGTATAGTTTTGCTTTTATTAAGCAAGTTTGTTTACAAGCCATACAGTACAATAAATTAAGAATGGGCTTACTGTTTATTGAAGATAAACCTGTCGCAATGCAACTTTGGTTTGTGCAGTGTCAAACGGCTTCAATTTTTAAACTGGCTTATGACCCCCAATATCAGCAATACTCTGTTGGTTCTATTCTTTCCATGGCGTTGTCAGAGCATGTTATTGAGCAAGATGAGGTTAGCTGTATTGAATTTGGCATGGGTGGTGAAGCCTATAAGCAAGATTGGATGAATGAAAAACGGCAGCGTGTTACCTTGCAAGTGTTTAATGAGCGAAGCTTTTTGGGGACATTATTAGCAGTACGTTATATGCTACCAGCAAAAATAAAAACGTTATTATCAAGGAAAAATAAAGGTTAACCATGTCATTACAGCAAGAAATAAAAACCATATTAACAGCGGCACTGCAACTTGATGAAGTGGATAGCTGGGACGAAAATACAGCAATATTAGGGGCCATCCCCGAATTTGATTCAATGGCTATTGTAACGGTACTAACCATGGTTGAGGAAAACTACGGCATCATCATTGAAGACGATGAAGTGAATGCCGAAGTATTTGAAACCTTAGCAAGTCTAATGGCTTTTATTAGTGAAAAAGTTTCTTAAGCTTTTGTTGTGATTTTGATGATGAGTACCTACGTCATTCCAGTAGTGTTTTAGGTTGGAATCCATTGAGTAAATAGGATTAAAAATGTTAACGGGACATTTTATTGCTAGCGAACAAGGGCAATTATTTATCACTCAGTTTGGCGACATTACTGGCGATAGCGCCATTTTGTGTTTACCGTCAATTACTGAGGAAATGAATTTAGCTAGGGCTGTTGTTGCTAAACAAGCGCAATGTTTTGCTGATGAAAACTTGCCTTGTTTTGTGCTTGATTATTACGGCACAGGCGACAGTGAAGGCGAGTTTGAACAAGCCAGTACCGATATTTGGTTAGAAAACATTATTGCAGCTGGCGAGTTCATACAACAACAGGGTGTTAGTAATATTATCTTATGGGGGGTGCGCTTTGGTGCCTTATTAATGCTGAACCATCAAAAGACATTGCACCAACAATTACCCATTACCCAGCAAATATTATGGCAACCGGTTATTAATGGAAAACTGTTTTCAAGCCAGTTTTTACGCATAAAACAAGCCAAAAATATGATGAGTAACAGCGCCGAAAAAACAAATTGGCGTGAGTATGTTCTTCAAGGAAATGATACGGAAGTGGCGGGTTATCTATTAACTAAATCTATGCTACAAGCAATTGAATCACTGAAAATAAGTCAGGAATTTCAACCGCTTTCATCATTGCATTGGTTTGAGTTGTCAGTAAAAGAACCAACGCCATTAACGAAACGATTGTCAGCTTCATGGGATGAGACCTTAGTAAGTATGCATTGTTTTGATTGTCCACGATTTTGGCAAGTACCAGAGATATTTGCTTTACCTGAACTTGAACAATTAACACTTCGTGCGGTATCTGTAAAATGACCGAGCAAGCGCTGACTTTTACCGTTAATAATAAAGAGTTATTGGCAATATCTCATTTAGGCTTAAAGCAAAATAACACGGGTGTGTTAATTGTTGTCGGCGGCCCTCAGTATCGGGTCGGCAGTCACAGACAATTTGTACAGTTATCTCGCACTTTAGCCACACAAGGTATTAGCTCTTTTCGTTTTGATTGTACGGGAATGGGTGATAGTTACGGTGATAAAAAAGGGTTTGACCATATCGGTGATGACATTAAAGCAGCAACCGATGCTTTTTTGAAAATGCAACCACACTTACAAAAGGTGGTGATTTGGGGCTTGTGCGATGCCGCCTCTGCCGCGTTAATCTATGCCTATCAAGATGAACGAATTAATGGCTTAGTACTTTTAAATCCTTGGCTGCGTAGTGAGCAAGCGATGGGTAAAACCATGGTCAAGCATTATTATTTACAGCGCTTGTTGTCTAAAGGTTTTTGGAAAAAACTATGCCGCGGTAAAGTCAATGTCGCCGCGAGTGCCCGCGATGCTAAAGGTTTTGTTAAAGATAGCCTTATTGCTGACGAGCAAAGTATTAACAGCTATCAGGCTCGTATGTTATCTGGCTTGCAATCATTCGATGGTAAAGTGTGTTTAATTTTAAGTGGTGAAGATTTAACGGCGCGTGAATTTGATCAGCAAACTAAAGCCAGTAAAACATGGCAAAAGTTGAGAAATGACCATAACGAAATACATCGCTTAGCCCATGCCGACCACACTTTTTCATCTGTTGAATTCAAAAAACAAGTTGCAACGATCACGGCTGAATTTGTTAAGCATTTATAGTTTATTTAATAGTTTATTAAAATAGCTGTTCAATAAAATAATATAGGATGCCTATTCTCCTCAATCTACATGCATTCAAGGTTCCAAAACCGCTTATCTTAGCTTATCATTGTGCCATTACGCTTCTATCTATTTTTAATGGAATATCAATGAGTCAATCAACAGCATCTTCGGTAACTATTTCCCCGGTAACTCTTTCTCCAGTAACCATTTCTCCGGTAGTGATGTGTGGTGGCAGCGGTACACGTCTTTGGCCACTTTCTCGCGCGCAATTTCCAAAACAGTTTCTGCCTTTGGTCAATGAAACTAGCATGTTGCAAGACACCATGGCTCGTTTACCCGCCAAACATCAAGCTCCAGTCTTTATTTGTAATGAAGATCACCGCTTTTTAGTGGCGGAGCAAGTTAAGCAAGTAAATTGCCAGCAAGCGACCATATTGTTAGAGCCGCAAGGGCGAAATACAGCGCCTGCGGTAGCCCTTGCCGCTTTAAATGCTCTTGCCGCTGATAAAGAAACGCTATTACTCGTGCTAGCCGCCGATCATGTTATTAAAGACACCGAGAAATTTCATCAAGCCGTAGCGACAGCAACTGTTGCCGCACAGCAGGGTAAGTTGGTTACTTTTGGTATAGTGCCTAGTCATGCCGAAACAGGATATGGCTATATTAAACAAGGCGCTCAGCAAGCTGATGATGTGTTTGATGTCGCGCAATTTGTTGAAAAACCCAATGCAGAAACCGCACAAAATTATTTAGATGCCGGCAATTACTTATGGAATAGCGGCATGTTTTTATTTAAAGCCAGTCGCTACCTTGAAGAGCTAGAAAAATTTAGACCCGACATTTTACAATCTTGTCAGCAAGCGATGGCAAAAGTTGAGAAAGACTTAGATTTTACCCGCCCTGACAGCGAAGCTTTTTTACAATGTGCTGATGAATCTATTGATTATGCCGTGATGGAAAAAACCGAAGATGCTGTCGTTGTACCGCTTGATGCGGGTTGGAGTGATGTTGGCTCTTATTCCGCCCTGTGGGAAGTTTGCCAGCAAGATGCACAACGAAATGTCATCAAAGGTGATGTCATTGCCCATGATACAAGCAACAGCTATATCCATAGCCAAAATAAATTAATTACCACGCTGGGTGTTGACAACTTAGTCGTTATTGACACCCCTGACGCCGTCTTGATTGCGAATAAAGACAAAGTTCAAAACGTAAAAGACATTGTCAATGAGCTTAAAGCACAGCAGAGACCTGAAGCGAAATTGCATCGTGAAGTTTATCGTCCTTGGGGCAAATACGATAGTGTTGATAATGGTGAACGTTTTCAAGTTAAACGCATTACCGTTAATCCGGGCGCTAAACTGTCCGTACAAATGCATCATCATAGAGCCGAACATTGGATCATTGTTTCTGGTACGGCCAAAGTCACCTTGGATGGTGAAACAACCCTCTTAAGTGAAAATCAATCCACTTACATCCCTATTGGTGTTGTGCATGCTTTAGAAAACCCGGGCAAGTTACCACTTGAAATGATCGAAGTGCAATCGGGCAGTTACTTAGGTGAAGATGACATCGTTCGCTTTGAAGACCGTTACGGGAGAGTGAAATAATGACAAAGCTAACCTGTTTTAAAGCCTACGACATTCGCGGCAAGCTTGGCGAAGAGTTAAATACTGATATCGCTTACCGCATTGGACGAGCTTTTGCGCAGCATACCAAGGCAAAAAAAGTTGTTGTTGGTGGCGATATTCGTTTAACGAGTGAAGAATTGAAGTTAGCGCTCGCGAACGGTTTAATGGACGGCGGTAGCCATGTTATTGATTTAGGCTTATGCGGTACAGAGCATATTTATTTCGCGACCAGTCATTTAAATTGTGATGGAGGCATTGTCGTTACGGCCAGTCATAATCCTATTGATTACAATGGTATGAAGCTGGTACGAGAAAACTCGAAACCTATTAGTGGCGATACCGGGTTATTTGATATTAAAGCGTTAGCGGAGCGCAATGAGTTTGTTGAGGTGGCTGAAAAAGGTCAACTATCAACTCATGATATTAGCCAAGCCTACACGGAACATTTATTGACCTACATTGACGTTAAAAACCTTTCTTTATTTGACTCCCCATTAGGCTCTTTATCAGATAAGCCATTAAAGCTTGTGGTTAATGCAGGTAACGGCGCAGCAGGTCCTGCGCTTGATGTTATTGAAAGCGCTTTTAAAAAATTAAATGTGCCAGTTGAGTTTATTAAAATTCATCATGATCCTGATGGCAATTTCCCCAATGGTATACCTAACCCGCTATT
>Ga0209826_1000282_pt1 | contig 37123 bp, 30 predicted proteins | sample GOMGulsemesocosm_5_FD_184637 | JGI IMG/M metagenome (GOLD analysis project Ga0209826, IMG submission 184637) | Methane-oxidizing microbial communities from mesocosms in the Gulf of Mexico - GOM15C Gulf of Mexico (SPAdes) (version 2) | ecosystem: Environmental > Aquatic > Marine > Cold seeps...
CCTAATCTGAGTTCATGGCGCCTGAAGCGCTAGTATGGCGGCTTGTCATTGCACGGCGAGATGATAGTCATTTGCAAATATGAAAACAATTTGTAAATATGCCAATCCAGCTTGCAAAAATGACAATGGGGTGAAATCTTGGATTGGAATGCACTTAAGATATTTATAGCGGTTGCTCACAGCAATTCCCTTGTAGGCGCTGCGGAATCACTTGGCATGAGCCACTCTACGGTTTACCGGCGACTCAATGAATTTGAGGAGCAGGTTGGGCGTCTCTTTGAACGCTTAAACGGTCTCTATGAGCTCACCGAAATTGGTGAAGAAATGCTTGTCCACGCTCAGCGTATAAGCCATTCATTTGCTGACATTGAGCGTGAAATTGCGGGCAAGGACACTCAGCCAAAAGGTACAGTGCGAATCACAGCCCCCAGCAGCTTATCTTACAATGAACTGCCTAAACACCTAGTGGAATTGAGTAAACTCCACCCTGACATTCAAACGGAGTTATTGGTTACAAACTCCGAGTTGAATATGAGTAATCGCCTTGCAGATATTGCAATTCGTGTCACGCCTTCACCCCCGGAGCATTTAGTTGGCCGAGAGGTTCGTCGCATCAAGTGGGGGGTTTATGCCGCCTCCGAATATCTATTACAGCAGGGTCGTCCGGAAAATTTGGAGGACCTTCAGCGTCACAAAATAATAGGGGCGAGCGGAGTGCTGAATAGCCACCCTGCTTTCTTGTGGCTGGATAAACATCATGCGCCAAATGTTATTTCACGATGTGATGATCTGGTGGCGATGTCTTACTTGTCCCAAAGCGGCCTCGGTCTGGCCCTGCTACCCGATGATTTAATGTTAGCTGGAATAGAGCGCCTATTCACTTTTGAACAAGTAAAGACTAACCAACTATGGGTTCTGACCCATCCGGATTTACGTAAAGTCGAACGCATAAAAATTGTAATGCGCTTCCTGGCCTCAGCCCTTTCGGAATCATAAACAAGCAAGGGGTCAAGTCTTGCCTTTTGCCTTTTCAGAAAACAAGCAAGGGGTCAAGTCTTGCCTTTTGCCTTTTCAGAAAAGGCTAGACTTGAACCCTCCCCCTGAATAGGCAAAAGGCAAGACTTGACCCCCATCCCTCCCCTAAATTTGAAACAACTACTTGACCTTTTAACGATACTCTCTATCATATAATCAATTATTTAATATGTATTATTGATAGCGAGTATCGTTATGGCCAGAGTATCCCAAGAGAAAAAAGAAGAAATTCGCCGTTCCATCATCCATGCCGCGGTCGAAATGTTCTCAGAAAAGGGCTTTGAATCGACCACGATGAAGCAAATCGCTCGCGAAGTGGGCATTGGTGACGCGACGATCTACAAATATTTCCCTAGTAAAGATAAACTTATTTTTGCGTTTTACTCCTTGCGAGCCGAACTCGCTGTGGAGACCTATAGCCAAGAACCCGGACTAGAGGACCACTCTCTACAAGAAAAACTTCAGCTTTTAATTGATATCTATCTTGAAAGCTTACTTCCAGATCGGGAGTTTGTGGCCGACAGCCTGCAAATGATTATGCAGTCTCCCAGCGTCTTATTTGAAGATGTGACGCCGGTTAGGAAAGAGTTTGTAGGTTTGATTCACGATATGTTTACAGAAGCGGAGCAATCGGGAGAGATCGAGAAATCACCGTTTACGGCCTATACTGCAAAGCTAACCAACGACTTTATTCTCGCGATTTTACTTTACTGGATTAAAGATGACTCTGAGGAGTTCAGCAACACCACTCAACTGGTGGATATGTCTTTATCGCTTGGTATCGAAATCCTTAAAACTGGCATCGTTAGCAAAATGACCGACTTAGTGAGTTTCTTTGTCAAAGCGCATTTATTCAAGTTTATGGGCAGCAGTTTTCTTAACAAAATGGTTCTTGCGAAATCATTCTCCCCCTAGGAAAACATCATGCCGACTAAAAAAAACATACCTACATCAACATTGAAGCGCAGTACTTTAACCGGTATGACCGCGGTAAGAATCGGTGCTAAACACGTAGGTTACAAAGCCCGCTCGCTGATCACCAAGAAAAAAGACGAAGCCGCTTCAAAACTTCGCCACGAGGAAGAAATCGGCGAGTTAATATTTTCTGTACTCACAAAATTACGTGGAACAGCACTGAAAGTTTCACAGATTCTGAGTATGGAAGCCGACATTCTTCCTGCCTCTATTCGAGAAAAACTAAAAGAAGCTTGCTATCAAGTGCCTCCTATCAATCGCGCGCTAGTGAGAAAACAGTTTATCCAAGAGTTCGAAAAAACACCCAACGAGCTCTTTCAGAAATTTGATAACCAAGCATTTGCCGCGGCGAGTATTGGCCAAGTTCATCGAGCCACAACTCACGAGGGCGACTCTGTGGCGGTGAAAGTTCAGTACCCAGGGATTTCAGCAAGCATAGAAAGTGACCTTCGAATCATTGAAACACTCTTTTCAGCTCTTTCAGCCAGCAGTGATCTACTGCCACAAAAGAGTGTTTTGACGATCACGATGAGCGAGATGCAAGATAGGTTGCGAGAGGAAGTTGATTATCATGTTGAAGCAGACAACATCAAATGGTTTAAAGACAATGTAAATATTCCCGGGGTTCGCATTCCCGGCGTAATTAAAGAGCTGTCCAGCAAAAGAATCCTGACACTAGAAATGTTTGAGGGCTTGCACTTGTCCGAATGGTTGGCCACCCATCCATCACAGCAACAAAGAAATCAGGCGGGGCAGAAATTATTCGACTACTTTTGGTATTGTGCATTGGAATTACGGCGCATTAATGCTGATCTCCACCCCGGAAATTTTCTCGTTCTAAACGACGGAAACTTGGGCGCTCTCGATTTCGGATGTGTCAGGAGCCTAGGCCAAGAGTTTATTTCAACTTTCGTGAAACTCATTCCTGCCCTGGTGGACACCTTTCATAATGGAGGAAGGTCTGAAACTTTACTTAAGGTATACCAGTCGCTAAAAGTGATATCGGAAACGGTAAGCTTGGAGCAATTCGAGCATGAGATACAAGACTCCATAGAACCTTTCGGTCGCTGGCTTTGTGAAGCTTACGCCAGCGAAGAATTCGATTTTCGAAAAAAACAGCCTTGCCCCGGAAGACCCAGCGAAGACAACCGAGCCTTAGTGAAATTTTTGAATGGGTTTCACCAAGAACAACTTTGCTTCGATAGGGCCCACCTAGGTTTGATGAATCTACTCACTGACATTGGCGCTGTTGTTAAAACAGACTGGATGAAATTCCACCCCAGCAATTAAAGCTGACTCTTGAAAACTCAAATTTATTTTAAAGGAAAGCGGCATGGCTCAGGTCTTACTGATTATCGGTTCACTTATTTTTGGAACACTAGGGTCGATACATCTATTTTATACGTTTTTTACCCGAAAATTTGATCCCCGCGATACTAAGGTAAAATACGCAATGGAGAACACCACACCGAGACTAACCCAAGAAACCTCCATGTGGCAGGGGTTAATAGGCTTTAACGCGAGCCATAGTATTGGCGCCATACTGATAGCATTGTTTTTCATACCGCTTTCAATCATGCATGATGAAATCATTCAAAGTTCATTATGGTTTTCAATTTTGCCCGCTGGGATTGGCCTCAGCTATCTAACATTGGCCTTGAAATATTGGTTCAAGGTTCCGACCATTGGAATATCACTGGCAACGCTTTGTTTTCTGGGCGCCGCAATAGCTTATAACACCTGAGAGAATCATAATGAAATCAGATCGAGCTGCACGCCCTTTACCTATTGGCCAAAGAGAAATTGACGAATTCCCAAGATTCGGGCTGTCACAATATGCGAATCGCTACAGGGGGGATTTTGGGCCGATCAAGATCAACATTTCGGGCGAAGTTCAACAGCCTTTCGAATTGACCAAAGATGACCTAAAGAATATTTCTAGAACTGACATGACAAGTGATTTTCACTGCGTAACCACTTGGACAAAATGCGGACTCCACTGGGGAGGCTATCGGTTTGTTGAGTTTTTCGAGAAGCTTATTAAGCCGCGACTCAATTCCAATCACTCTGTTCACTGGGTGGTCTTTAAAAGCTTAGATGGCTATCGAGCGCGAATGTTGTTGAGCGACATTCTCGATTCAAACATTTTGATAGCCGACGAACTTAATGGTGAACCTTTATGTTCAAAACACGGTGCACCGCTAAGGCTGGTGGCTCCGGCACACTACGGTTATAAAAATCCGAAACATATCAACGCCATTGAACTCCACACAAAGGACTATAGTTTCAAAGCGCCTCTACTCACCTTCATGGAACACCCAAGAGGTCGCGTAGAGTACGAAGAGCGTGGCTTATTTTTTCCTGCTTGGTTTTTGCGGATAATCTATCGACCATTGATACAATCCACTATAAAGAAATTTAAGATGGGCATGTTGGCAAATGGAAAAACCGAATCGTAGCGTGTACCTAAGTACAAACCTAAAGCTTGCATTCTAAACGCCCTATAAAGTCATGGCACTAATGCTTGTGTCTACTCAAATGTTGTTTCAATAAGTCTTTACCATAATCGTTGCCATTTGGCGTACGTACAACAACATGAATATGATCACGTGTAGGCTTGTCTTGGTCATGAAGCATTCTAGTGCCAATGGGTCGCTGATGGTCGAATTCGATCAATATCACGGGGCTGTGTATTCGGTAATAAAAAACACTGTCATCTTTTGCCTCTCCAGCCCAAGCGAACCACGTATCATCTATGTGTCTACGTACTTCGTCCATGCGCACTTTTGCGTGCCCTTCTTTGATATTACTGACAAATACGTGAATAAGTTCGAGTAGGGCTTCTTTTCGCACAGGGTTTAAGGTCTTTGCTTGCAGCCCCGAGTAATCCAATATTAAATTGTCTTTATGGGCAGCGGCAACCATATTGTCACTCTGCTTTTGAGCCTCTAACAAGGCCAATTTTTGCTGAGACTGCGAAAGTGACTGCATAAAGAGCAGGCCACTATTTTGCTCATCTTGTAATACTTCGTTACCCTGATATTTCCCTGTTTTAGCGACCGCAGGCTCTGCGCCGAGGAAAGTGGGCGTCACCACGACTTGATCCCCGAGAACAAAGTAATTGATGACTAAATGGTGGCCATCTATCTGCCAACCCCAGGGCTCTGTCTCACTTGGTTTTCCCATAATTGTTAAAAAGTAAAGTCCCTCATCGAGGAAGCTGGATGAGTTTAGTTCAGAGAGAGACCTATCTGTCTTCATAATATCAAAGGCCTGCTGCATCCCTTTTTTACTGAGTGAAACCTCTAATATCTGCAGTGCAGCGGACCGTTGCTTAGCCGACATTTCCTTTAAACTTAAACCTTGCCGGACGTAAACACCATTATCGACATTAAACCACCGACGCCACTCTGAACTGTCAACGGAGAATTGTGTCTGTAACAGTTCAGAACTAGACAATAGAGAAAGGTAGGTATTCGCTGTATCAACGATGGGCTTCGTCGATACACCTGTCATGCGCACAGGAAATAAGCCATCTTGCAAGCCGCTAGAGGCATGAACGCCTTGAAACTCTTCCGCTAGCGCTTGAACTTCAATATCAGTAAAGTACTTTTTTAATGCCAACAGCTCATTTGGATATTTATCTTGAGCATTCAGAGTCTGAATAACCGCCAGAAAAACAATTGCGACATGGAGAACCAAATAACGCATAAACGTATGCTCTTTTTTTGGGCGATAGGCTAAGCCTAGCTCTGAAAGCTAGGCTTAGCAAAAATCCCATTATTTTCCCGTCCACCTAGGTGTACGCTTCATTGCAAAGGCCTTTGGCCCCTCAAAGAAATCCTCACTGTTTAATAACTTATCAAAAACGTTGTAGGGTCTTGCAATGGCCTCATCCACATTACTGTATTGAGAAGACTGATTGTGAAGATCAAGCGTGCAGCGAACCGACGAGGGTGAAGCCAGACATATCTGTTCCGCCATTGCCAATGCCCGCGTCATTAGCTGATCCAGCGGAACCTGCTCATTGATCAAACCCAAGCGCTCAGCCTTGTTTGCGTCAATCGCCTCGCCCGTCAACATCATCTGCATCGCTGGTTTATCGCCAATCAAACGCGGCAATCGTTGAATCCCCCCAGCTGCGGCAATCAAGCCCACTTTGACTTCGGGCAAGGCAAAGGTAGCGTGCTCGGCCGCAACTATTAGATCACAGGCCATGGCGATCTCTAGCCCGCCGCCCATTGCCGAACCGTTCACGGCGGCGATAATGGGTTTGGTTCTGTTCGCGCGATGGGTTAAGCCGGCAAAGCCTGTTTCCGGCACCCACATTTCGCCGCCCATAGCCATGTATTTTAAGTCGTTGCCCGCAGAGAAACAGACCTCGCCTTTACCTGTCAATATGGCCACCCAAAGCTCACTGTCTTTTTCGTAAGCGTTAAAGATTCCTTCAAGCTCGTCATTTGCCATAGGGTTTAAGGCGTTGCGAACTTCGGGCCGATTGATGGTAACGATGAGTATGCGACCTCGCTGCTCCACTTCACAATATTCATAGCTATCCTGGAATGTGTCGACGGGAACTGGCGTGATGGATTTCAAATGTGTTGCGCTAAATGCAAACTGATTGCCTTTGGGATTTTTTGCAATGTAAACGGTTCGTCCCAAGGGATCAATTTCCGTAAAGGAATTGAAAGTTTCCGGGTCTCGGATGTCACTTAAGGCAAAACAACGCTGGCCGCCCTCCCTCATGCGCGCAACAATGGCGGCGCTAAAAGGATTGCCACCAAGATAGTTGATGGTGAAGGTTTCGATTTCGGCCTCACCTTGAGGCGCATAATCAACGCCTGGAACGGGTCGAGCGTTGAGCTTCGCTTGAAGCTCGCCGCTGTCGCAGGCGCGCCAAGCATCCACAGGAGGCTTAGTGGAATAGATACCGGCGGAGTGCTTAGACATAACACCACCATTGGCATAAATCAGGCCATAGCTGCCGGGCTTAGAGCGCAAGGCTTCCGCCATACTGGCGATGGCGTGCATGCTGTAGTTGTTCCCTGCTCCACCAAAAAATGCCAAACCACCAGTAACGGTTAAAGAGCGCGGGTCATCTTGCTGTATGCCCAAGGTCTCTCGAGCGTTCGACACCACCACGGGGAAACAGCTGTAAATATCAAAATATTGTATATCATCAACACTGAGCTGTGCTTTTCTTAAAGTCTCCGTGAGTGAGAGATCCATCGCTTCAGATTCACCCAGATTCTCCCGATCCAACAACACTCGCTCTTTAAGGTCGGTGTATGCGTGAAGATAAACCCACTGACTTTCATCAATACCAAACTCAAGGGCTTTGCCAACCGTTGTCAGTAAAAGTGCCGCGGCTTGATTTACGCCATCTTTGGCAATGAGCTTTTTTGGGTAAGGCGAGACAATCATAGGGTTTTTATCGCTGACCTCAATCAGTGCCTCAGCGCTGTAGGCTGTTTGGTCTACCGAGTGCGGGTTCCGCGCGGCAATCTGAGATAGCTGAGAAAACTCCTCGCCCATATTAGCTGTGTAAGTTTGCTCGTCTTGCTTAAGCTTGTGACGTCGGGCATTTTCAATCATGCCGTAAAATTGCATGGGCGACATTAATTTGTGCTCATACTCCATACGGGTTATTACCGGATCTCCGCCGGTTAAACCACGATCGTCAAACTGACCGTCTAGGGATTCGGCCCAGTCGAGTTTTGCGCCCGCGCCCGTTGCCGACTTAATGTGACTAAGTACCTCGCTGCCGGTCAATAACACCAACTGGTGTTTGCCCTCTGCCAATTTTTCCGCAAATTCACCCACCAGCTTTTGCGGTGATTGCCCACCGAGAATTTCGTAAAGCGTATAGTCGGGGTTAGCGTCGATGCGCTGAGCCACAGCACGAGGAAAATTATTGGGTGTGCCAAAGGGGCACACGTGGGCCGGCGAAGAATCGGCAAACGTTCTCACCCCAGCCACCGCGTCAATATGCTTGCGCAGAGAAACCTTACTGTGTGTATCACTCAATGCCAATTCAACCGCCTTCGCGGCCAAGTCGGCGTGACTCAGCCAGTCTTCAGGCCGATCACTTCTCGCTTGGGTAATTTGTCCCACCCCCACTAAAATGGGGGTATTATCTGCAACTGCGCTCATGGTTTTGCCTTGTTATAAATAATTAAGATTGGCCCGTAGGCGTTTCGCAATGTAGGGGAATAAAGTCGTCCATGCTGGGTGCCTTCATCTCGCTTACCCAGCGATCCCAAGTGTAAGGCCAAACCACCGGGTCACCGTCGGCATCCAGATACCAACTCTGGCAACCCGATGTCCACGCGGTGCCTTTCATCCCTTGTTTCATTGACTGATTGAAACTTTTAAAGGCTTCAGGCTTAACGTCCAGCGCATCAAATTTTCGAGTTTGCCACTGAGCAATTAGCTTTAAAATATAATCGGCCTGCACTTCGCTCATCGCAATCACAGAGTAATTACCAATGGGGGTATTTGGACCCAGCATTAAAAAAAAGTTTGGAAAGTTGGGAATCACCACAGAACGGTAACTCTGAACTTTGTCCCTCCAGGCCTCGTTGATGTCGAGCCCATTGAGGCCAGTCACTGCCATAGGCCGCATAAAGGCAAAGGGGTCGAAACCTGTAGACAAGACCAAGACGTCTAAAGCGTGCTCTTTGCCGTCTTTAGTGATCACACCTCTTGGGGTAATTTCTTGAATACCCTCTGTGACCAAGTCCACATTGTCGCGCTGAATAGCGGGATAAAAGGTGGTATTTATAATGAGTCTTTTACAACCCACTTGGTAATCTGGCCGCAGACGTTTGCGCAAGCCTGGATCTTTTACACTGAAGCGCAAATTGAGTTTGCACAACACCGACAAAAAGGCGTGAGGGATTTTGTGGCCGCTGACGCCCTTAGTGAAAATATGTTTTAGACCAAAAGAGTAGGCATTTACCAAGAGTTTAATGGCCCAAGTATTACGCCGAAAAAAACGTTTATTCCAGTTCGAGAATGGTTTATTGGGGACTGGCGCAACCCACTGGGCGGTACGTTGAAACACCGAAAGCTTATTTGCCTCTTTAGCCACCTCTGGTATGAGCTGTGTGGCCGTTGAACCCGTGCCAATAACACCAACGTTTTTACCCTTAAGGCTCAAGTCTGAACGCCACTGCGCGGTGTGAAACGCATCACCCTTAAAACTGTCTAGACCTTTTATTTTTGGTAATACCGGGTGATGCAAGATACCTGTACAGTTAATCACAAAATCTACTTTGTGAATGTTGCCCAAGCTAGTTTCCACAGTCCAGCGCCCATTATCATAAACACTAGAAATCGCCGATTCATTAAAATGGATACTGTTGGTAACGCCATATTTCGCACTGGTACGTTGGAAATATTGTTGGATTTCATCGCCGCCCGCAAAGCGATGTGACCAGTCAGGGTTGGGTTCAAAGGAGTAGGTGTACATGTGCGCAGGAATATCACAGGCAACACCTGGGTAGATATTTTCTCGCCAGGTACCACCTAAATTTGCCTTTTTTTCAAGAATAGTGATGTCGTTAATACCTGCTTGTCGCAGGCGTATAACCATCAAAATTCCGGTCATGCCCGCACCAATCACCACCACCGAAGGAGAGCGAAGCGAGGCGCTATTGTCGACTATGCCCACACGACGCCTCCAGCCAATGACCACTGGCCAAATGATGCTTGATAGGCGCTCTCCACTTCGGCGCGTTTAATTTTTAATGTGGGCGTCATCATATTATTCTCAACTGACCAAGTGTCAGTCAGTATCACTAGCGCGGTCATCCGCTCATGCTTGTCGAGAAGTGCATTCACGTCATTCAATAAGCGGTCCATCTCTTTGCTTAATTCCTCTTTGGAAGATTCAACAAGCCGAGCCTTTTGCGCGGATTCTGTCAGGGTAACCAAGGCCAGTGGTTGTGGTAAATCAGACCCCGCCACACACACCTGTTCAATTGCCACACTCTTCATAAATTTATCTTCAATAGGTGCAGGCGCGACATATTTGCCTTTGCTGGTTTTAAAAATATCTTTAATACGTCCAGTAATTTTCAAGCGACCTTCTGAATCAATTTCTCCTTTGTCGCCTGTATGCAGAAATCCGTCTGGGTCTATTGCTTCAGCTGAGAGCTCCGGCTCCTTGTAATACCCGGTCATATTCGTGGGCGACTTAACCAAAATTTCCCCGCTATCAGCGATTTTACACACCACATGAGGGTTAGTGCTGCCTACGTAGCCGATGCGGCCTTCACCCTGCTTACTTGCGTGGGAGTAGGCAAAGTTCTCACTCATGGCATAGCCTTCGAGAATTGTGACGCCCAGGCGACCATACCAATCGATCAAGTGAGTGGACAGCGGTGCCGCGCCACTAATGGCTATGTTCAATTGGTCCATTCCCAGTGCCCCAGTCAGCTTTTTGCGAATGAAGTGTGAGATCAGCGGCAGGCGCAATAAAAAGTCTAGTTTTTTCGCGGGGATTTTTTCCAACACTCGCTGCTGCAACTTCAGCCAGATTCTAGGTACCGCGAAAAACAGGGTAGGCCTTGCGCGCTGTAAATCTTCTCCAAAAGTCTCAAGTGAATTAGCGAAGTAAACGCGAAAACCACGATAGAGTTGATTGGTTTGTACCGCCGCTCGCTCAGCGCAATGGGCCAGGGGCAAATAGGACAACATGCGATCTTGCGACCCAGATTCGTACATGCGGCCCGTTAACTCACCTACTGCCGCCAGGTTACGAAATGAATGCATCACTCCCTTTGGCATGCCGGTGGTGCCTGATGTGTAGATAATGGTCGCAAGCGCTTCCATGGGCATTACAGGGCTGTGTGCTAGCGCCGACATCTCGGTCATGACCTCCAGCCAAGGTTTAGCATTTTTTACTTCAGCGGGACAGATCGGTAGGGAGATGCGGTGAAGTGTCTCTGGAACACCCGCTTCCATCGCGGGCCAGTCGGCCAACTTACCAATGAAAATAGCTTGGCATTCACTGTGCTCTAGAATGGGTTGAATTGACGCGGCGGTGAGCACGGGATACAGCGGCACACCCACAAAACCGGCCATCCAAATCGCTAAGTCAGCCATAATCCAGTGTGCGCAATTGTTAGACAATATGGCAACTCGACTGCCCTGCTCTAGCTCCAGCGTTCCGAGATAGGCGGCCATGGTGCGAACCTGCTCGCCCACTTGAGCCCAAGTAATCTCCTCGACCCGGCCCGTGGGATAAGGTTGAACAAAGGCAACTTCATTCGCCTGCTTTTGTTCCCGTTGATAGAATGCCTCTAGAGGGGATAAATACGAATCATACAATGCTGAATCGTAAACTTCTGCTGCTGTGTTGTCCGTGTCGACCCGATTATAATCCATATTGCCCCGCTGCTAAGTCCCGCATAATTTCCTCCGAACCTCCACCAATGGCATTCACTCTTACCTCACGGTAAATGCGTTCAACTTTATTGCCTCGCAAATAGCATGCGCCGCCCAGAATTTGGCTCGCCTCACGAGCACAGAATTCCATGGTTTCGCTGGCCTGCACTTTCAACAAGGCTAGGTCGCCAAAATTGGAACGTCCCTCTATAACCGCTTGCGTCACGTGCTGGGTGTAGGCTTGAGTGGCATTGATCCTCTGTTTCATCTGAGTGATTTTATGGCGAATCACTTGGTGCTTTGAGAGCGGCTTGCCAAATGTTATGCGCTGCTCCGCCCAAGACACCGCCTCGGCCAAACAACAACGAGCACAGGCTTCCATATTCACGATCATGGCCAAGCGCTCGTTGTTGAAATTGTTCAATATCACTAAAAAGCCATGCCCCTCCTCACCAATGAGATGGTCTATAGGCACTTTCACATCGTCAAAATAAATGGTCGCTGTATCAGAGCACCACCAGCCTTGCTTTTTATCCAGTGGCGTCCGCGACACACCCTCTAAGTGGGTGGGAATCAGCAGCATTGAAATGCCCCCTCCGCCTTCACCACCGGTGCGCACGGCCGTGCTGATCCAATCGGCGCCCATGCCACCTGAGATAAAGGTTTTACTGCCATTAACAATGTAAAAATCTCCCTCCCGCCGAGCCGTGGTCGTAAGGTTCGCCACGTCTGAGCCACCGGAGGGTTCGGTGATGCCCAGCGAAATACGTTTTTCACCCGCCAACACCGCAGGCACTACCTGCTCTTTAATGGCTTGCGGTGAAAAATTCACTACCGGAGGCAGGCCAATGCCGTGAACTAACAGGGTGCTGGCGATGCCCCCTGCGGAGCCGATGCGCCCCAGCTCTTCACTCAAGATATTAAGATAGTGCTGATCAATTCCCTCTGAAATACCACCAAACTCTTCTGGGTAGCCCAATTGCAACAGGCCAAAATCTGCGGCCTTTTTCCACATCTCATCAGGTATTTTGCCATTTTCATCCCAATCGTCCATAAAGGGCTCAACCTCTACCGCTAGAAATTTCCGCAGATGCTCGCGCCAACTCTGATGTTCGGGGCCTAGCTTCTCGTTGTACAGGGCGGCACTGTCAAAATCTAAGGCCATAATGAATCCTTTATTATTAAAATGATGGCCTCATTATGAGAAATCGACGGTCTGCAAACACTGACCCTAAGCTCCTTGTTTTATATCTCGATTTATCACTCTTCGTCGCGACCAATACTGGGCGGGACAGGATATCCAGCCGCAAAATCGTGTTATTGTAGGTAAACATCCAGCATTCACGGGCCACAGCTTAAACACTATGGAAATTACCACCATTCCCATTCGCTACATTCACGCCCTGCTGGGTGCCGCCAAACACCGCGGTGTAGACGGTGAACACTTGTTACGCAAAGCCAATATCTCTGCTGAGCTGTTGGGCAATAACAAAGCTAGGGTGCCGGCCGCTCAATATGTCGAGTTCAGCCAGTCACTCACTGAGGTCTTGCAAGACGAATATTTAGGATTTATGAACACCCCCTGTAAACCGGGCACCTTCGAAATGATGTGTTACGCCTGCATCAGCTGCCCAAATTTGCAGCAATTTTTGGAAAGGGGTATCAAATTTTATGGTTTAGTGACCGATTCGGTCGATCTATCTGTGCACATCGAAGGAGAGGAAGCACAATACGTTCTCAACACAGGGCATGGTACCGTTGACCCAGAGAATTTTCTGCCCTTTATTATGCTCAGTATTGTGCATCGCTTGTCTAGCTGGCTAATCGACCAACCGTTAATATTGCAATCGGTTAGCTTTACACATCCTCGCCCAGACTCGGTCAATGAATACAACTTTCTTTTCAAAGCACCCGTGAAATTTGACCAAGCTGCCAACAGCCTGAATTTCAGTAGTAACTACTTGACCATGCCCAACCGCCAAAATGAACAGTCACTGGAGACATTTTTGGAGTCTCCCCCTCGCCGGCTAATGGGTATTTCCGGCTCTGAAAACAGCTGGGTGATTAAAATCAAGCGCCAGATAAAGGAAAATATGAACGCCGATTTTCCAGAGTTTGACAGTATTGCAGAGCGCCTCAATCTAACCACCGCCACCCTTCGGCGCCGCCTTCGAGAGGAAGGCAGTTCCTACCAACAAATTAAAGATGATATTCGCAGAGACGGGGCTATTTTCAATTTAGGGAAGGGAAATTTGAGTATCGAGCAAGTGGCTGAGAGAGCGGGGTTTTCAGAACCCACATCGTTCTTTCGCGCATTTAAACGTTGGACGGGTGTCACCCCACGAGCGTACATTACCAAAAAAGAACCGGTCACCTGAGGTGATCTATTTGCCTTTGTCATTCAGAGCGGAAATCAAGAACTCATAAGCTCGTCGTAAACCGATACGCTGTTCCGGCCGCCCTCCTTCGCCTGATACAAAGCCTTATCAGCCCTGTGCAGAGCGACTTCGAGACTCGAGTCGTCTGCGCGCATTTCACTCAAACCAATGGACACGGTTACCCGCACACTAAAGTCTTTAAACACAATCTCCAATTCAGCTACGTCCTTACATAATCTCTGAGCCACCTCACGGGCCATTTCGACACTACAGTCGGACAGCATCAGGGAAAATTCTTCACCTCCCAAACGCCCCAAGAGATCGCTTTCCCGCAAGTTGCTTCCCAGTATTCCCGCCACAGCTTTAATGGTTTCGTCGCCCATAGCATGACCATAACGGTCGTTCACTTGTTTAAAAAAATCTATATCCACCATTAATAAAATGGATTTCGAGGCGCGACGTTGCTGACGGATAAACTCTCGTTCAGCCATCTCGAGAAAATGCCGTCGGTTAAACACCTGAGTCATTCCATCGGTGGTTGCCAGTTCGTAGAGTTTCGAATTTACCGTTTCCAGCTTTTCATTGGCTTGGTTCTTGAGTCTATTTATTTTCAATAGAAAGTAGATCGTCACAAAAAGTATTACCGACGCCAAAAAAACCAAGAGCATCAACATTCTCTGCGTATCAATAGTTTGGTCTTTTTGTATGATTGCATTATCCTGCTGATCAATTTTCGAAAGATACTCCGCTAATATTTTTTGGCTTTTCTCAATCAGTATTTGCAGCTTCTGAATTTCTTGTTCCTTTAAAATAAGAACCGATTTAGCCTCCTCCATAGACAGCTTCTGCTGACTAATTTTAACTTGATTACGGGCGAGCTCTTTGCGAGTTCGCTTGATTTCAGAGATTAGTTCTTCAAGTCGATATTCATTATTTTTAATGACCACCTGATTCTCAGCCAATTTTTTATTAGCCTCATCAAGGTGTTTCGACTTTTCCTCCAGTTGTGCAACTAAAACCTGCAAGGCCTTATGCTCAAGCTCAATTTTTTTAGAAAGCTCCTGCAGATGCATGGTCTTCTCCCTAAGCCCTTGCCGAAGGTCTTCTCGCGACCCCCCGATACTTAGAAGCCCCGATGAAACCTTAAAACCTCGCGCCAGAAGATTATCACGATGAATGGATATGGAAACCGTATTCCGTGTAGAAATTAAATTAATTAGCTTCGTAGCGATGTGTGTTTTACCATCGCTTATAATCAAAGCATGAGGGCCTCTCGAAAAAACCTTGCTCATTGAGCTAAGTTTATTTTTGGCAACATAGATAACGGTGTACTCGCGAAAGTCACCCCCCGTGGTGGCCATAAAATCAAGATATACGGCTTTACCTTGAAGGGTTTCAGGACGCCCAAGCTCAAACGCTAAACGTTCTTCTGAATCAGCGCCAATAACCAGCACTCGGAATGCCTCCACCTCTCGGTGCTCAGGCCAGCTGATATGTTGAATAACCTCAAAGGTGTAATGAGCCTTTGCCTCCGCAAAGGACAGGGCATCCCCTGCAAACGACCGAAACGAGAACAGCAAGAAATAAGCTATCAGAAGCTTTGAATAATGCTTATGCCATACAACGGTTCGTTCATTCGCCATAAATTGCCATCATCACGATGGGTACGCTCAACAGGAAATGTACGAGCCTCTACAGACCTAATCAATCTGTACCCTATCGGGTTCAACTATTTAGAATTAATCGATGCATCCTGCAGGCGGGACTTACACGCACACTTTCGCAGCTCGGCGATAGTTTAACTGTAGTTCTAGATAGCCTCAGAATCAACGTTGCCGCTCTGATGACTTTAGAGTAGAGATAGCAGGTAAGCGGGAAAAAGAAGAAATGGCGGCTAAAGCCGCTCAATCAAGGTAGCCACCCCCACTCCCGCGCCGCCACAAATTGCCACAATACCCCGTGGTAAATCGCGACGCTCAAGCTCATCCAATAAAGTGGCCAGCAGGTTGCCGCCTGTCGCCCCCAAAGGATGACCCAGAGCAATGGCACTGCCGTTGACATTTAATCGCTCAGTGGAAATGTCGAATTGTTGTTGATATTTAAGAACACTGGCGGCGAAGGATTCATTCACCTCCCATAAATTAATGTCAGCTGGACGTAAACCTGTAGCTTTTAGTAATTTTTCGGTGGCACGAATATGACCGGTCAGCATTTTTACCGGTTCATCGCTAGCATTAGCAAAATGCCGCACACGCGCTCGGGGCCGCAAGCCTAAAGTCTGACACCGAGCTTTGCTTGCCAACAATACCAAAGAGGCACCATCCACAAAGGCCGGGGCGTTACCCGCACTGTGGCGAGCGGCCAACTGAGTGCTCGGATAAACTTGCTCGACAACACCCTGGCCAGCCTCTACAAAAGATTCAAATGCGGGGGGCAAGGCCGCGAGAGATTCGCAGCTGAGATCACCACGAACAGCATTGTCATAGTTTAAGATAGCCGCGCCATCCGGGTTATTGACTGGCACCATAGAACCAAGAAAATATCCTTTTTGTGTCGCTTCTTCGGCGCGCTGATGTGAGCGAATGGAAAGCTCGTCCAAGGCCTCTCGTTCATAACCTTCTTGCACGGCAATCAAATCGGCAGACAAACCCATATGCATAAAGCGGGTAGCCTTCATGACCTTTGGGTCGCTAAACCAAGCGCCCTTGTCCGCAAACATCGGCACGCGAGTTATCTGTTCTATACCACCGGCCACCACCAGTGATTCCATTCCGGCCATCACTTTACTGGCCGCCAAATTGATGGCGTCTAAACCGGAACAACAAAAACGATTCAAAGTCACACCGGAAACTTCGTTAGACCAACCTGCGTAAAGGCTGGCAATTTTGCCCAGATTCGCGCCCTGCTCACCGCTTTGGGTAGAACAACCCAGCAACACATCTTCTACTTCTGCTGAGTCGAATTCATTGCGCTGCGTCAAAGCCTGAAACAAAGGTAGCAGTAAATCGACGGGCTTGAGCGAGGCGTAAGCCCCGTCTTTTTTTGCCTTTGCGCGTGGAATACGCACGGCATCAATGATGTAAGCGTCATTCATTATTGTGCAACCTCAATAACCAGTGGCTTGCTAAAACGAGGCACTAAAACCGGTGTGCGCTGCTTATAGTCTTCGTAGTCGGCCTGCCCCTGCCAGCGTTTGTCGGCGCTGGCTTCAAGCATAGGAATACCGCTAATACGCGTCAGCAATAGCGTGACAAATACAGGTGAGATCAAAGTGACCAGCTGCCAACCCGACAGCACAGGTAGCGCAACCAAACTGACCCCCAACCACAGTACAATTTCACCGAAGTAGTTAGGGTGGCGAGAATAAGCCCACAGCCCAGATTGAATAAAACCTTTCTTCCCCTGCAGCGCCCGCCGAAAAACACGTTTCTGATGGTCTGCTATCACTTCAAAGCCAAAACCAAATATCCACAACAGTAAACCGCTTAAACCGACCCAGCCCAAAGGAAGTGTGGACTCTGATGTTATGGCCGCCAAAGCACTTGAACAGGTGACAAATACCCACAAACCTTGAATGGTCCAAGCGGTGAGAAAACGGAAGAAGACCGGTTTAATGGCATCAAATCGACTGTCGGAACCGTCTTTGGAAATTCTAATAAACAAAAAACTGCCTAGGCGCACGGCCCAAATGGTCACTAGCGCGGCCAAAAGCAAGGAGCGTATATCAAGGCTGCCTGATAATATCAGCGCGCAAGCCATAAGCGCTAAGTACGTTAAACTGCCAAACAGATCGTAAAAGTGCTCCGTTTGAAATTTGTAGGCGGGAATAAAGGCCAGCCATTGCACCGCAAAAGCCAACACCGCGCAGAGTACAAATATCGGCAGAATACCAAAAGATGTTTCGACCAATAGTCCCCCACGACTGCCCCCCCAAGCCAGCAATGCCGCCAAGACCAACACCGTTGAAATGGACACTAAGGAACGAATACTTTTTGAGCTCATATCAAGTTCACCCTGTATTTTTAAAAAGGGAAAAGGAAAGAGGGCGCTACCGCCCAATAATTAAGCTGGCACAAGTGGTTGCACTGCCACCCAAATTAAAGGTCATCATGTTGTTGGCTCCGTCTATTTGATAAGAACCAGCGGAGGCGGTGCTTTGTTTGAAGCAGTCGAGTGCCATGCGCACACCCGTTGCGCCAACAGGGTGACCCAGTCCGATCAAACCACCACTCATGTTGATGGGTAATTTTCCACCCGACTCTAGCTCGCCACTTTCAATCGCTTTCCAGGCTTCTCCCGGGGCATAAAGTCCACTGTGATCAAGCACCATGTATTCAGTAATGTTGAAGCAGTCATGCACTTCCATGCCATCAATGTCCTTGATGCTCGACATGCCGGCGCGCGCAAAGGTCTGCTCAAACAATTGTCTTACGTGAGGAAATATATAATTGTCGGCGGCGCTGATACGCAGCTTTTCCTGTAGAGCCATGGGCGCATTTACATGTCCCCACCCCTTAATATAAGGAATATCGGCAAAGTTAAGTCCACGCTTTTTGGCGTAGTCTCTGGCCTTGTTTTCTGAGGCCAAAAATACCGCGGCGGCACCGTCCGTGATTTGCCCGCAGTCGTTGCGACGAATACGCCCAGACACTACGGGGTTGGCCTGATCGTGCTCAGAAAAACTGTCGTCGCCGAACGCCCAATTGCGCGACTGGGCATTAGGGTTGCGGCTGGCGTTGCGAAAATTCTTTTGTGAAATCGCGGCCAAGTGTGATTGATCAACGCCATAACGCCGAGTGTACTCACTCAATAGATTATCAAACGCGCACGGCCACACGTAAGGGGTATCACTCCACTCCTTGTCGGCCCAGGCAGCCCCGCGCAGATTTTCGGCCGCTTCCACGCCAGGCACGTTGCGCATCACTTCTATACCTAGCACACAAGCAAGGTCGTAACGGCCAGCTTCGATATCGGCCATTGCCCCAAACAAGGCCATAGATCCAGAAGCACAGGCGGCTTCGTGACTTGAGGCCGGTAGGTTTGCCATCGCCTTGTCAACGTGACCAAAAAAACCGCCCAAATGGGCTTGGCCAGTAAACAGCGGCGCCACAAAATTACCCACGTGACCAACGGCTACTTCACCCGCGTCTAATTGTGTGGAGGCCAATGCACCTTCCACTGTTTCAGAAAACAGCTCAAATATTCCGCGGCCTTCACGCTCAACATTGCGCGCAAAATCACTCTGGTAGCCACCCAGAATATAAACCTTTGAGGCACTCACGCTTGCGCCTCTCTTATGGTTGGCCCATCGGCCCACGCCGCGTGAGTGCCACTACAAATTCTATGCGGTAAAATGATTTGGCAAACAGGACCCGCCTCAACATTTTTCGCATCAATCAATACACACTCTGAGCGATTCAATTTCATGTCGGTGATAAAACTCACCAGATATCCGTCGTCCTCATCCTTTGCATCAATTCTCGGCACAAAGGGCGCTTCACTGCCAAAACGATTGTCGCCAAAGGGCAAGCTCCAAGATTCGCCAGTGTCTAAATCATGCTTAACCAAACCTGAGAACAGGAACCAACCGGGCTCACCCCAGGTAGAGTAAAGATAGCGAGATTTATGGCCCGCATAGGTCTGGTTGAAGGTGCCAAATTCCAGCACCCTGTCGTCGAGATGGCCTTCCGTCACAGCCCCCGTTTTCAAGTTAAAGCGCCAGCGGTGCAGCTTAGATTTGAAAGAGTGTTGGTCAATGTTCGCCATCATTTTACCTACAACGCGCGGCATGCCCGGCAGCGGCTCTGGCGAAGGGTCTTCTTGAAAATAACCGTCCAGCACAATTTCGTCGCCCTCTTCATAGGCATTCATCCAATGCAGTACATACGTGGGATCAGCTTCAAACCATTGAATATCTTCGGCCGTACCAAAACGCGGCAATATCGCAAAACGTGTAGGGGTTTCCGGATAATACTTAGCGTGATATTTACCTTCTTTTAATAATTCCGGATCCCAAAACAAAGGCAGATCAACCAAAATGGAATAATTTTTGGTGAACGCCATATCGTGAGGCAAACGTGGGCCTGGCAGAGGCACGGGCGTGTAGTGAACCAATTTATTGTTCTTATCAACCACGCCATAGTGCTGATAAGGCGGGTATTTCGAATAATTGAAAAACAACAGCTCGCCGGTATTTTCATCCACCTTCGGATGAGCCGATATGCCTTCCAAAGGCGTCCATCGCTCTGTGCCATGCTGCTCTAAGGTGTAAGGGTCAATGCGGTAACCATCTCCACACTGCCAAAAAGTAGAAAGAATTTGCCCAGCATGCACTACCACGTCGGTGGATGATGAATCTTTCACATGCCCTTGTGCACCCCAGCCTGGACGCTTTGAGGTGAGAGGGTTGTTGGCGATTCCAGCCCATAATGCCTCGCCAGCCTCCTGCTCAGCGTTAAAACCTTTTGTGCGTACAAAACGGTTGCGGTACACCGCCTTGCCGTCCCGGAATGACATTGTGTGGATCATGCCGTCGCCATCAAAGGGGTGATAATTACCCAGGGGTTCTTGCACCGGGTTTTCAGTATTGCGCACATAAACCCCGTCGATGTCGTCGGGAATTGTGCCGATCACTTCCATGTTTTCAGCGTCATATTCTGTGAAATTGGGCGTCCATGCTCCGTTTAAATACGGATGAATACTGGGCTTTAAGGTGTGCGGAACGGTATTTTTCCAAGTAACAGTCATGAACGCTCTCTCGCTTTAAGGGTTTTGTCAGCAAACCAAGACACGTCAACAAAGGCATTACAGCGTCTGATTAAGTAACTACTAAAATAAGACTAACTATCAATTTCCTTCAAGTCAACCAAGTACTTATCGATAATATCTAGTATCTATGGCTAATACCACCGCTTGATATTAACTTCTATTATGAGACCTTTAGTTTTTATAACCCCTCGATATAGTGCTCGAGCGTTTATCATTTGAGTCACTTTTGATAGTATTCGCCGATGAACATAAACCGACTCATCCTAAACAGCGCCGTGGCCCAAGGCTTAGACGTTATCGGCGACCGCTGGGCACTGCGAATTCTAAATGAAGCCTTTAACGGCAAGCGGCGCTTCGAAGAGTTTCGCAGCCACACGGGCGCCAGCCGAGCAACGCTTACTCGACGCCTCACCGCCCTGGTAGATAACGACATATTGTATAAGCGCCCCTATTCAACGGGGGCTACTCGCTTTGAATATAAGTTTACGGAAAAAGGCCTAGGTTTATTTGGCGCTTCCCTACTGGCTCGACAATGGGAATCAGACTGGAAGGCTGAAGAACCCGAGACAAGTGAAACCCATCTTTTCCACAGCCCTTGCAACAGCGAGCTCCAACCCAGAGCGGTATGCAGGCACTGCCACGAACCTCTTGAGCTTGAAGATGTTTCCTGGCTCAGCTTAGATGAAGAATTGAACAATCAAATGGATGAAATAGAATCCATTCAACAACAGCACCGAGCCGACTCAGGCGCTGAGAACATCGACAATGCACCCGAGGTAAAACTGGCCGATTTGGTGGGGGATCGCTGGACTCTATTAATATTAATCGTGGCATTTTTTGGTACCACGCGTTATGACGATTTTCTAAAACAACTGAAAATCGCGCCGGGAATTTTAGTTGAGCGCCTAAAAAACTTAATTGGAGCTGGGGTTTTGCATCGTAAAAGCTATCAAAGTAACCCGCCCCGCTATGCCTATAAATTGACCGCAAAGGGGAGATCGCTATACCCCTTCACCATGTCACTGCGCCAGTGGGCCATAGATTGGCTACCAGACAAAGTCTCAGAGCCGAATCTGATTCACACCGCCTGCGGTGCACCACTGGCGGTGGAGATCCATTGCGAATCATGCAAGCAAAAGCCCTGGCCTAGAGATGTTCGCCTGCAGTTTTAAAGCCCTACCTTAAAACCCCCTCCATCTTTACAAAACTAATCACAATTGCCCCAACAATTGGCAGGTTCAGATTGAATCTTGCCCACGGTATCGGTAAGTTGGAGCACAGTTTTAATAATGAAGAGGCAAGGCAATGATCAACATAACCGTCAATGGCCAAGCGCAAGCTTTGGATGTCGCGGCCGACACCCCCTTACTCTGGGTGATTCGCGAACAACTTGGGCTGACCGGCACAAAATTTGGCTGTGGTATTGCCCAGTGTGGCGCCTGCACCGTTCACCTCAACGGCACCCCTATTCGCAGCTGCGTTACTCCCCTAGCCGCCGCAGCCGGCGCGAACATTACCACCATTGAAGGCATTGCCAACAACGACGAACTCCATCCAGTGCAACAGGCCTGGGTTGCAGAGCAAGTGCCTCAGTGTGGCTACTGCCAATCTGGGCAAATCATGTCGGCGGTGGCTTTACTCCGCGACAATGCAAACCCTAGCGACCAAGATATCGATCAAGCTATGTCGGGCAATGTATGCCGCTGCGGCATGTACGGCCGCATTCGCAAGGCGATAAAAACCGTAGCTGACAGCCCCGTGCAAATGTACAACCCTGAAACTGATGCAGAAAGCCAGGAGGTGCAACATGGGTAAGTGGACTCGACGCGGTTTTATTACCGCAGGTGTTGTGGGTGGCGCGGCTCTAGTGGTAGGTGTCGCCATTCGGCCGGGTGATCAAGCCAGTAAAGTAGCAAAATATGTAAAAGGCAAAAATGATTCCCTAGTAACTGCATGGATCAAAATTGGCCTAGATAATAAAGTCACGGCTATCGTGCCGCACTCTGAGATGGGACAAGGCGCGCAAACAGCACTCTCGCAAATGCTGGCTGACGAGCTGGATGCAAACTGGGATGACGTGTCATTCATTGAAGCACCAGCTGAAGATGCTTATGCCAACTTTTCAATGGCCAAAGGCTACATACTCGGCGACGCCAATATCCCTAAGATGCTCGTGGGCACAGTCGACGGCGTATTCCTCCAAGCAACCAAGGCCATGCACTTACAAATCACCGGCGGCAGCGCCAGTGTTCGCACCACTGGCGTTTACGGCATGCGAGTGGCAGGTGCGGCAGCAAAAGCTCTGCTGCTGGAATCCGCCGCAGAAGCATGGCAGGTGCCACTTGGCGAGCTCAGCAGTGCGCTAGGTTATATACATCACAAAAACTCTGGCAAGTCAGCGCCCTACGCAGAATTTGCAGCCGTGGCAGGAGAGAAAACACCTTCCTCCACCCCTCGTTTAAAAACGCCCGATGAATTCACCATTATGGGCAAAGACAAGCCGCGCTTTGACATTCCTGCAAAAGTCGATGGCAGCGCCCAATTTGGTATTGACGCTTCAGTACCCGACATGAAAATTGCTACGGTACAGGCTGCCCCCGTATTTGGCGCGACCGTTAAAGGCTTTAACGCAGAAGCGGTTCTGGCCATGCCTGGCGTCAGCAACGTTGTCAATTTAGACGATGCTGTGGCAGTGGTTGCCCAAGGTTATTGGCAGGCGAAACAAGCACTCGCGGTCGCAGACATTCAGTGGACAAGCACCCAAGAAGATTCGCGCAACAGTGACGCCATTCTTTCACAATTTCAAAATGATATTAAACAAGCTAGAGCCGAAGGTAAAACTGAGGAAGATAAAACCCAAGGTAAGCCCGAGGCCGCCTTCGCAAGCGCCAGCCGCATTGTAGAGCGCCAATACAGCGTGCCGTATTTGGCCCATGCCTGCATGGAACCGATGAATGCTCTAGCGCGCGTAGCTAATGGTCGCTGTGAAATATGGACCGGAACCCAAAACCCACTTGGTTTTAAACACTCCGTGGCCGAAGCCCTGGAGATAGATTCTGAAAATGTCAGTGTGAGCAATTTCTTTATGGGCGGTGGCTTTGGTCGTCGTTCCAACGCCGACGTCGCCATTCAAGCGGCGCGAATTTCTCAGAAAACTGGCCACCCGGTAAAACTTATTTGGTCGCGAGAAGAAGATATGGGCCACGACCATTATCGCCCTGCCGTTGCCTCAGACTTCCGCGCTGCCTTGGGTGAAAATGGTTTTCCCACCGCATGGGAAAATACTTTTGTAGACAAGCACGAGCCGGTTGAAGCTCCTTACATTCCCTATGCAATTGACCACCAAGACATCGCATTCGTGAACAGCCCAACTCATGTTCCATTTGGGCCTTGGCGCAGTGTTGATCACTCACAACACGGATTTTTTACCGAGTCGTTTGTGGACGAACTGGCTCATGAAGCGCAACAAGACCCTTACGAATTTCGCCGAGGCTTACTAAGCGCACACCCAAGACACCTCAAGGTTTTAAATTTGGCTGCCGAAAAAGCCAACTGGCAAGAACCTTTACCTGAAGGCAAAGGGCGTGGTATTTCCCTGCAGGAATCCTTTGGCTCTATCGTCGCGGAGGTGATTGAGGTTTCTGTGAACGAAGGCGTGGTGAGTGTGGACCGAGTAGTGGTCGCCATTGACCCAGGTTTTGCCGTGTCCCCCAATGGCCTCACAGCGCAAATGGAATCCGGTGTGATTTATGGTCTTACCGCCGCGCTGTACGGTGAAATAAACATTGAAAATGGGCAGGTTAAGGAACAGAACTTCGATACCTACCCTATGGTAAGAATGGCCACGGCACCGGTCATTGACACCTTCATCATCAACAGCCACGAGAGCTGGGGTGGCGCAGGAGAGCCTGGCACACCCGGCACAGCTCCGGCTTTAACCAATGCCATTTTTGCCGCTACCGGAGAGCGCATTCGCGCGCTTCCTGTTAGCGCTCACAAATTCGCATAGGAGCGGGCGAGGTCTCCGAACTAAACAGGCGGGCTCTCTGAAAGTTTCAGCGAGCCCGCCACTGGTTTTAGAATTGATACTCTGCGTTAATATAGGCATTTCTAGGTCGAGAATAAATGCCATTTTCATAACCAATAGCACTATTGGAGTCACCACCCACCAGATAGAGTTCGTCTGTCAGGTTTTCAATTCCCCCTGAAACACTCCAGTTGCCTTCCGGCGCCGAATAGCGAACTGAGGCATTCCAAGCGGTATGACCATCGTCAAAAACATAATCACTGTTATTGGCTTCAAAATGCTGGCGGGATTTGTAGTGACCGTCTAGACGAGGTGTGATATTTGCACCGTCGTTAAGAGCGAACATATAAGACATTCCCCAACTAGCCGTACGAGCCGGTGTATTGACGAACTCGTCGTCCAGAGACAGGCCAGCCGCCAAAGCACCCGGCGTTAGCTCGTCGTATGTCGCATCAATGTAGCCAATATTTAGGTTAAGCAATAGCTCCGGAACGGGCACCCAAGTTAGCTCAAGCTCTACACCGTCGATCACGGCTACGGCAGCATTGGTTTGGAATGTGGCAATTCCCCCTGCGTTGGCCGCAACAATCATATCGTCATAATCACTGTGGAACAGGGATGCATTGAAACGAAGACCTATGTCAGGGAGTTCGGTTTTCAAACCAAGCTCATAACTTGTGACCGTCTCTGGATCAAAGCTTGGCAAGTTACCATTCAAGCTTGGGTCGTCGCGGAAGTTGGTGTTGGTAATACGCCACTCAAAACCACCCGACTTAAACCCGGTAGAAACAGAGCCGTAGGCGGTAGTGTTTTCGTTTAAGTCATGGGCTAACACCAAGCGGTAGGTGCTTTCACTAAAGCCGATTTCGTTCCAACCCTCTGGAAACAACTCACTGGTACCGGGCGCTCCGTGTTCAGGTGGATTTTCGATGTCACCGCTAGGATAGCGATAGGCATTGGGGTTAACTCGCTTTGTTTCGTCGGTGTAACGCAAGCCAGCGGTCAGGTGCCAATCTTCACTAAGATGGTAAGTACCTTCACCGTAAATCGCATAGTTTTCATTCTCAACAACGCCACCCACATGTACAGGATAAGCCGTACCCTCTAATGCACCTGTAAAATCCAACTGGTTGTCAGCTTCTTCTGTGTAATAGAAGACACCCGCCACCCAATCCAATTGATCTGACGAACCATTGAAACGAAAATCGGCGCTGAACTGATCGTGAAGATATTCGTCACGGTTTTCAAAAATGTTAAATTCTGTGCCGTCTACCTGACGTGCGAAGTAGGCCTCGATGTCACGATAAGCCAAAATGAGTTTCGCACTTAAACCATCATTGATATCGTAAGTAGATGAGAGCGAAACGCCCCAGCTATCGATATCGTTTTGCGACAAGGACGTCTCTCTAGTTTTAAAGGGGCCCTCATTTAAGCTGTTGTTATAACAATTACTCCCCGCAGAAGAATCACCTTGAACACAAGCCGATGCGGTGGAGGTAACCGACAAGGCGGCCAATGCCCCATAACCATTCCACGACGCGGGCAATAAGGCGCCATCACGCACAAATAAATTCACTTCGGGAGCCGACTCTTCACGCTCATGAACAAAGTCTGCCGCCAGAGCGACAAGCAGCTTATCGCTTGCGTCCCATTCAACCCGCACGCGGCCACCGAGAGAATTATCATTACCCAGCTTTTCAGAACCCGGAACAAGAATTCGCTCTACCGTGCCGTCGCGTTGACGACTCATTACGTTGACGTTTGCACGCAAGGTGTCTGATATTGGCACGTTGACGTTAGCAAATAATTCACGGCGGCTATCGTCTCCACCCACAATGCGAACAGAACCGGCGAGCTCGTCACCGGGCGCATTAGTGGTCAAAGAAATTGCACCGCCAATACTATTGCGACCAAATAAGGTGCCCTGAGGGCCTCGCACCACTTCCAAGCTTTTTATGTCCATTAGGTCTAATACAGAACCAATAGTTCGCCCCATGTAGACATCATCCACATAAATTCCGACGCCGGGATCCACTACCGGAACGTAATCGTTCTGGCCAATTCCTCGAATGTAAACAACCGCTGAAGAGGTGGAGCCCGACACAGTGCCTGTTGTCGTAAAGCTAACATTAGGCGCGATACTGGCTATACCCGTTAAATCGGCTACACCCATTTCACTGAGCAACTGGCCACTCACCGCGGTCACGGAAATGGGCGTATCTTGAAGGCTTTCTTCTCTTTTTCGTGCGGTAACAACAACCTCTTCTAAGGTGAAACCGTCTGCCTGCACGGTTGCGCTACTCATCACTGGGGAAAGTATTATCGCACTAACGGCGGCCGATAAACTTTTCAAGCAAAGCAAATTAATCTTTTGTTTTATCATCATTGCGCCCTTCTGTATTATTTTTAGAATCATTCAAGGCCAGCAAATATTACCCACAGGCTAGCCACTTGCGGCAAGTGAAACTGCACACTTACCTTTGATTCAACGCAGACAAAACAAAAGCGCGCCAAATTATTTTGGCATTTAGAGATTCATTACATAGAGACAGGAAATAGAAAAAATCAGTAAAACTAAAATACTCAGAATACTCAAGCCGTACTGCTTGCCCCGCAGTCTTTGCTGGAGTGGAATTTCCTTGGAACACATAGCGCGATGATTGCAAAAGGCGATAAAGGGTGCAGACACAAAAGCCAAGGTCGCCGCCATATCAATTAAGCCCTTAAAAGAATCGGCCCAATAGGCAATCAAAAAATAAGCCAGCATCACGTGAAGAAAAACTGTGCCTAAATAGAAATGACGAGACCCCTCTGGCGCGCGAGCTAGGGCCTCATCTGAATCTTGTTTAAACGTCGCAATCAGTGCACTCACAACCCTCGGGTAAGCATCCACAACGGTTAACACTGTTGAAAACATAACCGCCAACGCAGCTGAAGCAATAAGCGGGGCACTCCAATCTCCCAGGGTTGACGCATACATCGCAATTATCTGCGAGGAAAAATTGGCGGCGTTATTGGAAAAAGGTACACCACTGTTATGCATAACACCGGCTCCTATAAGACAAAAACACAGGGCTAACAATGCCGTCCCCCAATAACCAATTTGAAAATCCAAGCTGCCCTCGTGACCTGAACCACCCCTACGAGACGAAAGTTTCTCTTTTTCTACAGTCCACAAAGATTGAACAATACTCATGTCGAGACTGGTGGGCATCCACCCTGCGAGCGCCACAGCAAATAAAATGGTTTTTAAGTCCCAACTTTCCAACACCCAGGATCGCGCATTCGAAAATTCAATATTTGGAAGCACCAGAATGGTAGTCAGTACGGTCACTAAGGACAAAAAAATCACCATATACTTAGCGGTATTTTCTAGGTATTGATAATTACCTTTCCAAACAATTGCCACAGCCAACAACATGACCAGCAGCGAAGTTAAGGGTAAGCTCAGCGCATCCGAAATTACGGCCTGAGCGAGCCCAGCCGCGACAATGGTAACGCCCGCCAAGGTAATGGACATGGTGCCTACAATTACCAAACCCAGCAACATCAATGGGCCTCGGCCCTGCTGTCGATAGGCGTGTAAAAGTGATTTCCCTGAAATTCGCGCGTAAAGACTACCAGAACGAAATGTGCTGTATTTAAATACGTGTGCCGCGACAATAATCAGCAGCATCCCCAAACCAAAAGCCGCTCCAGCACGGGTAGATTGTACTAGGTGCGACACGCCAACGGAGGTGGCCGCAAATAAAATACCGGGCCCCAAGGCGTCCATAAACGAACGACGCACGCCTGATTTCATGACTTGGGATTCGTCACTGCGAGAGGCTTCATTTTCAAATCCTGATGGCACTGTATCTACTCCTGACATTGTATTTTTTTAGTTATTTTTCTACTTTAGCGAAAGCGATAACTCGCTTCCAAACCGTAGGTTCGACCGATACTGGGCACTTCAGCCGCTAAACTGTAGGAACCTCCTAAGAGATTAAACCCAAATAAAGAATACTCTTCGTCGCCAAGATTTTTTCCCCACAAGGCGAGACTCCAAGTTGAATTTTTCGCAGACAAAGACAACTGTGCATTCACCAAGGCGTAGGCACCTTGGGTCAAAATTGGCGAATTTTGGGCGTCTTGGAATACCTCATCCTGCCAACTTAGGTCCATGTTAAGGGCCAAGGTTGCCGGAAATTTCAAGGGGATTTCATAGCGAACGCTGGCATTTGCACTGGTTTTTGGCGTGTGTGTTTGTGTCCTCCCCAAACCTGGGGCATTAGATTTAATATCAAAATCAATGAGGCTAAGGCCTAAGCGTATATCCAGAGCTTTTAGGGGTCGCCACCAAAACTCAAACTCGCCTCCTCTTACGGTCGCGTCTCCGGAATTGGTTAATTCCGTATACGGAAAACCGAGGCCGGTACCGGCATTGAAGGACACATTGTGCTTAAATTGTAGGCCGCTATATTCGTAGAAGAATAAAGCACTATTGAACCTTAAAGATTTATTGAGAAGGTCACTTTTGTAACCCAGCTCATAAGCCCAAATTATTTCTTCGTCGACTATTTCATAAACCTTTGGGTCTAAACCAATTGAACCGTTAATACCACCAGACTTAAAACCCTTACTCAAACTACCGTAAATCAACTGTTGATCTAAACCTGAATATTCAAAGCCCACCTTTCCAGATACATCGCTCACACTAAAAACTTCATTACACAACTGGGTGCCATCGTATACACAACCTCCCGCACCAAACAGCGGCAATACACCATTACTGTTGGATTCGTCGCTGAGCCCTTGTTCGGCGGACAAACCATCAAAAGGCGAACCCACTTCCAACAAAACACGGCTACCACCCGTGAAAGATTTTTTCTCGTAGGTATAACGCAAGCCCACCACAGCGCGAAGGTGAGTCGCAACTTCATATTCTAGATGGGTGAAAATTGCCGCAGTATCGGTTTCTTGAACATAGTCTGTGATCGGCACGAAACGATCGGGAGACCCCACTGTGGGCCCCAGGGAGTCACTAAAATCAAAAGCTTCGACGGTGTCATAGCGATCATTTGAGTAGAGAGCCCCGACGATCCAAGCGAGCTTTTCCTCCGCCATAGACGACAACCTGAATTCTTGTGAGACTTGCTGCAGATCGTTGGCGTAAAAAGAATCGAGCATTCGTTTGGGGCTGCCATCACGATCTTCATTGCGCTGGCGAGACAATTTTACTAATCCAGTGACAGACGACAATAGTACTTGGTCAAACGCCCAGTCCACCGAGGTGCTAAAACCTAGGGTTTCATTATCGATAACAGGCCTAACATTCCAACGTCCGCTATATGCATCGCCGTCGTTGTCGGCCTGACCAAGATAGTCTGTACACTGTATGCGAGCCAAATCAACTTTGCCCAATTTCGCGGCTTCACAGCTTACGGTTTCTGGGTCGAGAATATCGTTCTGTTGTCCACTTAAGGCTAAACGAGCGAGTTCGCTGGGGCCATGTCCCTTAATAATTTCGGGGTTCCCAGTAGGGATTGCATCAAAATTCATGCCTTGAGAGTTATTATTCGAGCCAAATAACTTGGCATTGACGTATATCGAGTTAGTGGGCTGCCAAGCAATTGTTATGCGCGCCGACTGTGTATCAACACCGCCATGTCGCTCATTCAAAAATGTATTCCGCTGATGCCCGCCCCTTTCAACATCTTGAAATGCAAACCGCGCCTGCAGATTCGAACTTAATGAACCACTGATTGTTCCATCACTGGTTCGCGCGTTGTAATTACCCATACCCAATTTAAGCTGAGCCTCAAAATCTCTAGTGGGGTCATTGGTAAAATAGCTGACGGTGCCTGCCGTAGTATTTCGACCGTACAGCGTGCCCTGAGGTCCTTTCAGTATCTCAATTCGTTCAACATCAAATACTTGCAAGCCCATAAGTGCGGTAGAACTCATAAACACTTCGTCTACATAGAGCCCCGCAGGTGGAGTATTGTTAATGCGAGTGTCGTTGAGGCCCACACCGCGAATGAAAATACTGGGCTGTGTATTACCATTGATGTTCGAGGTCACCACACTGGTGGCATTGGCGCCGAGTGCCGCCGTATCACCAATCCCCAGCTGCTCAATGGTTTGCGCGGTAAATACGTTAATAGACAAGCCAATATTTTGTGCATCTTGAAAGCGCTTTTGCGCTCTGACAATAATCTCCTCTATAACAAGTGGGTCGAATTTAATTTCACTCGACACCTCTGCCACAATGGTAATGCCTCCACGATCATCACGTTTAGCGATAAGACCGGAATGCAACAGCAATTTGTCGAGCGCGAGATCGGGGTCGTATGCACCCTCGAGGTTCTGACAGCGTTTTCCTTGGGTTAGAGATGGCAGAAAAAACAATTGCCGACGAGTGTACTTGGCGTATTCTCTTAAGCCGGAATCCATAGATTGGGCGGCGATATTAAATGTCACTTTATTAGGTATCGACACCGACACTGGTTTAATCGCCAAACTGGGCACAAGCTTGCTCGCCTCCAACTGTAGGGCAATGAGCATAAGCAAGGCCCACAACAGGGTCTTATATATACATTTTTTTGTTATCATTTTGTGTGCCTGAATTTTAACTACTCTTCGGCGCTATTATTTTTTACTGGTTTTCTCTCGATATAACACGGTGGTGCCAGATTGCAGGTACCATTTAACGCCAAAATTTTCTTTCAAGGCAAACAACAGGGAGTCGTAAGAACCATCGTCCAAATTGAAGTAAGCATTCAGGCGTTCGTCTTTCAGAGAACTATCTTGAATCACAATTTTCCGCACAGAATAGCGATTTATTTCTGCCACAATGTCTGCCAGTGGCGCGTTGGTGAAATAGACCGTACCGTCCTTCCAAGCGGCCGTTTGTGATATCTCTGCAATCTTTTTCACATCAGACATAGTGCTATCACTGAACATCAAACTCTCACCACTGGACAGCAGTTTCTTAGAGATAGTTGGCTCACGAAGATTCGGGTTTTGTGCAAAATCAGGCAGCGTCTTTTCAACCGAAATCTTACCTTCCAGCAAAGCCACACTTACGCTGTTTGAGTCATTGCCGTAAATACGCACGTCAAAAATGGTGCCTAAGGCTGTAATTTCACCGGCGCCCGCGCGCACGACAAACGGTCTGCTGGTATTTTTGTGCACATCAAAGAGCGCTTCACCTCGTGCCAAAATAATCCGGCGCTGATGAGTGCTGTAGTCGACATGAATTTCACTCGCTGTGTTAAGCGTAACAATACTGCCATCGACCAAAGTAACCGCCCGACGCTCCCCAGTAGTCGTTTGATGAATCACCAAAGGAGCGATAATTGGGTCCACAGCGGTTTTTTGCACCACAACAAAACCAATAGTCGCCAGAGCAAAGGCGGCAACCAACGCAAGCGCTCGCTTTAGATTCCAAGGCCTTGAAGGAGTATCAGCTAAGGCCCTACTCTGGCCAATAAACTCCATTATTTCAGGGTCGCTTTGCAGCTGGGCGCTGAGGCTATAGGTAGATTCAACACGAGACAAGGCGCTCTCCGCACCTGGGCTCTGAATCCATTCGGCATATTCTTCACACTGCGCTTCGCTCAAGGTTTCGCCTTCGGCTAACAAGCGCATCCACTCCGCCGCCACTAACAGCAGGTCTTTGTCGTCTGACTTATTCATCGACCCACTCCTTCGTTGTTTTCTCGATCTAAGTAACGCTGGCAAAACGCCAAGGCCTCGTTTAAGTGTCGCTGCACAGAGCGTAATGGAACGCCAATCATGGCCGATATTTCCTTCGAATTCATATGTTCAAAACGGTGGAGCACTAATATTTGACGAGACCGCTCGGGTAAGTCCAATATAGCTTCTTTGATTAGATTGAGCTGCTGGCTGACCAATACTTGTTTTTCAGGTGAGAGTTCAACCACATACATTTCGGAATCGTGTTCGTTATGAGAATCATAGATAACAGGCGTCGCCTTCCGTCGGCGCGCACGGTCTCGAACGAGGTTGATTGCAATGGTGTACAGGTAAGCGCGGGGCTTTTCACTCAGCTTGTCGGGCTCATTTTGGCGAATAATACGGTAGTACACATCGTGCAGAAGGTCACTGGCCACATCGGCTTGTAATCCTTGACGCTGCAGGAAACGTTTTACATCTCCTTTATACTGCTCATACACGCCCTCATAGAAGGCCCGCTGGGCCGCCGTTAGGCGCGAGTGGATTTCTGTGGCAGGCGCCAGATCTGGTCGCCTGCGTTGTTTTTTTACGTCCAACGCTTTCATACTCCGACGGTGGAACCCCAATATGTTTAAGGTCTACCATTCTAAACGCATCAAAGACGAATCGGCGCCAAATTTCTAATATGACGATATCAAGCGTGTTGAGCGCTCACGTCTACAGCCTTGGTTTTTGCGGTAAGCAAATACAGCAATGGCCCAAACGAGCCGCTCAACAGGGTTAACACCACCCAAGGGGTAGGATTTCTACCCGTGCTTTTAGCGTCGGGCACCAACCAACTTAAGACCAGCACAAGCGCTACCACGAGGTCGGCGAGCACCTGCCAGCCCGCGGGGCTCTGGAGTTGATACTCAAAAAGTCCGATGTAACCCACTTCCGCCATTGCGTATAACGATAGCAGTGAAAATGGGAATAAAATAATAATGGCTAGAATACGTCGTTGCTTCATAGCAAACTCCTTCGGTTGGTTTCGATCTATACTCTAGACTCGGATGAATTGAAGCAATAACCTCAGAGGTTATTGCCGCTATAACCGCTTACGACCGACAATAGCGACCACAGGAGAGAATAAACATGGGCGCCGATGCATCACAAAACTTCCGAGAGATTTGCCGCCAATGGCGCCAATATAGAAAACTGTCGCAACTGGACTTAGCGCTGGAAGCCAATGTATCTCAACGCCACGTGAGCTGGCTTGAAACTGGGCGCAGCCAACCAAGCCGGGAAATGGTGGTGAGATTGTCTGAAGCTATGGATATTCCTCTGCGAAAAAGGAATTCATTTTTACAAGCCGCAGGGTACGCAGCCGCATATACAGAATCACAACTTGACGACCCCAGTATGAAGCCTGTACTCAAGGCCCTCACGCAGGTTCTCAAGCACCATGACCCCCTGCCGGCCATTGTGGTTGATCGCTTCTGGAATATGAAAATGAAAAATAAAGCGGCCGACCTGCTGCTTAGCCTCAGCAGTAATCCAGAGGCAATGATGATCAAGAGAGGGAAACAAAAAGAACTTAACGTAGCATTACTCACTTTACATCCCGAGGGGTTTAGGCCCTATATAAAAAACTGGGATCAAGCGGCGCCGGCATTTATTCGCCGCCTAAAGAGCGAGTCAATCGCCTCTGGCGACCCTGAATTACAAGCCCAGTTTGCGGAGTTCCTTCAGTTGGCAGGCCCTGTGGACGATTCCTATGCCGCCACCGAAAGCCTTCTGCCCGTGCTGCCTTTAGAGTTAAAAATAGGTGATGTAGAACTCAGTGTTTTCTCGGCCATTTCTACCTTCGGCACCCCTCAAGACGTCACCACTGATGAATTGCGCATTGAAGCCTTTTATCCCTCAGACGATAAGACAGAAGCTTTCTTTCGGAGTATGGCCTAAACGCGCCTGCGGACAGCCTTAGGCCACCTTCGCCTTCACAAAAAAGTGCTTCACTAACTGGTAGAAACGGGTGATATGAACGGGTTTCTCTCCTTGAAAACGGTGCACCAAATAGAAGGGCCACTGCCGCCCTTGGTAGCTTGGCAATACCCGAATCATCTGGCCTGTGGCAAGCTGGTTTTGTACAGCGAATTCGGGAAATAAGGCCACACCCATGTGATGCATCACTAAATCCACCGCACTTGGCAGTGTATTTGAAGACGCAAAAACATCCACACTCAGCTTAATTTTTTCAGACTCGGCATGCGTGTCATAGAGTACCCGCTCACCATTTTGCCAAGGTGCCGAGATCCATTGTACGTTCGCAAGCTGCGGCAGTTTTTCGATAGGACCATTTTTCAGAACATAAGCGGGTGTAGCGCACAGAATTTCTCTAGCGGAGCCCATTGGCAGGGCTCGGTAATTGCTGTCTTTTAACTCACCGCCATAAATTGAAACATCCATTTTTGCCTGAATAAGGTCCATTGGCTCATCACTCACCACCAGCTTTGGTTTCAGTCGAGGGAATTCAATACACAGCTGATTAAGTGCTGGAATAACAATCTCTCTCTCACATGAGTGAGGAATGGTGAGGGCAAATGTGCCCGACGGTTCGTCTTGGTTAGCGCTTAGCTCTGCAAACGCCAGATTTACCTGGTCTTGCAACAACTCACAACGTGTTAGCAACTTCGCACCGGCGGCCGTAAGCGACATACCTCTGGTATGACGGGACAAGAGCTGCTGACCTATATGCAACTCAAGACGTTTCACCTGCTGACTCACCGCCGACTTACTCATGCCCAGGTGCTTGGCAGCGCCGGTAAAGGACTGCTGATTCGCCACTTCAGCAAAGCTGAGTAGGGCCGGCAACATTTTTATATTGTTCATATTATTAAACAATCCGTTAAATTATTGGATATTGTAACAATATACGCCCAACAATATCATGTGCCAACTTCCTCACCAAACAGAGAGCAAGACCATGACAGCACTAGTGATCGTAGATTTAAGCCCAATTGATGCCGAGCGCCTCAGCACCTATAGCTCAGAGGCCGCCAGCACCTTGGTGAGCTTTGGCGGCGAGTTTATCGCCAAGGGCGACATTCACGTTCTTCACGGCGATTCGCCATTTCAAAAAAAGGTGGTGATTCAATTTCCCTCGCGAGAAAAGGCCTTGGATTGGTACAACTCAGCGGCCTACCAAGCCATTATTCCTCTACGCGAGAGCGGTATGCACAGCCAGTTTCATTTACTGGGCTAACAACATCGAGGTTTTTTATGAACACTACTATGACAAAGGTAATTCGCTTCCACCAAATTGGTGATGCTTCAAGCCTTAGAATTGATTCACTGCCGCTTGCGAAGCCCAAGGAAAACGAACTGCAAATTAAAGTAGAAGCTATCGGTTTGAACCGCGCCGAAGTTATGTTTCGCGAGGGAGAGTACCTCGAGACGCCCGAACTGCCCTCTCGACTGGGCTATGAAGCCGCCGGCTTTGTTGAGGCCATCGGCAAGAACGTACAAGGTTTCAGCATTGGCGATCGGGTAAGTACAGTACCGGCATTCTCAATGGGAGAATATGGTATTTATGCTGAACGTGCCGTGGTGCCTGCTCATGCTGTAGTAAAAGCCCCAGAGGGTTTCAGCTCACAGCAGAGTGCGGCTATATGGATGCAATACATCACTGCTTACGGTGCAGTAATTGACATTGCTCAGCTCAAGCAGGGACAGTACATCTTAATCACAGCCGCAAGCAGCAGCGTGGGAGTAGCCGCCATCCACCTAGCTAAGCATCTTGGCGCACGGGTTATCGCAACAACACGGGGCTCAAGAAAAATACCTTTCTTACAGGAGCAGGGAGCGGACCATGTTATACAAACTGATACTGAAGATTTGGTGGCAGAAACTATGCGCATCACTCAGGGGGGTGGCGTTGAACTTGTTTTCGACCCTATTGGTGGGCCGCTGGTATCTCAACTTGCGGAGGCTTCGGCTCAGGGAGCACGAATTATTGAATACGGTGCCTTAGACAAAGAATCCACGCCCTTTCCTCTGTTCACAGCGTTGGCAAAAGGCTTAGTGATTCAAGGGTATACACTCTTTGAGATCACCCAAAACGAAGAAAAGTTAGCCGCCGCAAAGACCTACCTTTTAGACTTGTTTAATTCCAGCGCCGTTTTACCAGTGATTGATAAAGTCTTCCCTTTTGAAGAAATACAGGGCGCGCATAGGTATATGGAATCGAATCAGCAGATGGGAAAAATTGTTGTCGATGTTTCCACTTCAAATTAATGTTTGCCCACCCATAAAAACAGGCTGGACGGGCGGGGGCCGAAAATTCTCGCCCGCCAAGGTTTAGTTAAATTTGGGCTCAGTTAACATTGTGTTCATCGTTCATTAATGCTCGTCCTTTAAAGTGCTTCATTTAATTCATGCACTAGCGCACAATCATCTACTTCCTATACTTTAATTTGTGAGTAACATTTACCAAATTACAGCATAGGCAGCTCACGGAAAAGGACAAATACCCATGCCCCTTAAAATTCACACCCTGGCTTTTTCATTGCCCTTGGCACTATCAATCACCGCGTGCACTACTCAAGAATTGCAAAAATTCGCCTATAACACCGGCGCCTCTGTAGAGTGCCAGCGGGCTAACAACAACTTGCCTAATGAGACCCAGCTCAATCAGGATTGTCTAAATAAATCTGGCGTTGATGGCATGAGCCATGAGGAATATCTCAAAGAAATGGAAAAAATTAAAAACGAACGGGAGGTTCCAGCCCTACCGCCGATAGATTAAGTCCTTACATCTCCGCGATAAAAGGCGAACACTTCAACGCTTTAAACCGCACGAAATGATATGACAAACCGAATCCGCTAA
>Ga0209826_1000283_pt1 | contig 37062 bp, 1 predicted proteins | sample GOMGulsemesocosm_5_FD_184637 | JGI IMG/M metagenome (GOLD analysis project Ga0209826, IMG submission 184637) | Methane-oxidizing microbial communities from mesocosms in the Gulf of Mexico - GOM15C Gulf of Mexico (SPAdes) (version 2) | ecosystem: Environmental > Aquatic > Marine > Cold seeps...
TAGAGGTTGCGCGAATCAGCACATTGCTGAGGTATTGGAACTCACCGTTGTCGGATTGGATATGATCAATGCCGTTGCCGGTGGTGATCGAGTCTTGACCCAAGCCGCCGAGTGCGCGATTGAAACCATCGCCCGCTAGCAGAGTGTCGTTACCGGCGGTACTCGCATCGGCGTCGGTGGTTTGCATCAAAATCACATCGCCGTTGGCGTCGTAATCGATTTGGCCATTATCGCCAATGATGTCGTCATCGCCTGCGGTGGTGGTGACTTGATCGTCGCCCTTACCGGCCAGTACGGTGTTGTCACCGCCGGTGAGACTGATGATGTCATTGCCGCCTTGGGTGAAGCTGGTGGTGCGCAGCTGCTGCACGATACCGGCGTTACTCCACAGCATTTCGCCGTGATCGCCGATGATGTCTTTATCGCCATCACCCGCGCTTAAGGTATCGGCGCCATCGCCCAGTAAGACCACCGCTACGCCGTCACCGGCGTTGACCTGATCGCTGTCACCTTCACCGGCGGTGGTAGAGGTTGCGCGAATCAGCACATTGCTGAGGTATTGGAACTCACCGTTGTCGGATTGGATATGATCAATGCCGTTGCCGGTGGTGATCGAGTCTTGACCCAAGCCGCCGAGTGCGCGATTGAAACCGTTGCCCGCCAGCAAGGTATCGTTGCCGGCGGTACTCGCATCGGCGTCGGTGGTTTGCATCAAGATCACATCGCCGTTGGCGTCGTAATCAATTTGGCCGTTGTCGCCAATAATGTCGTCGTCGCCTGCGGTGGTGGTAACTTGGTCATCGCCCTTACCTGCCAGTACGGTGTTGTCACCGCCGGTGAGGTTGATGATGTCACTGCCGCCTTGGTCGAGATCACGACTGCTTAGCTGTTGTACGATACCGTTACTACCCCAGCTCATGGCGCCATGATCACTCATCACGAAATGAACACCATCACTACCGGTAATAGTATCGCCGCCTAGCCCTGCAATAATGACCGAGCTGCCAACGCGCACGTCGATAACATCATCACCACCAAAGGCTGCATCGTCGCTTTCGAACGAGCGCAACACTTGAGCCTCCCAAGTCATGGTGGCGTTATCACCGGCAATCACGGCATCGCCAAACAGTATGTCAATAACATCGGCGCCTTGACCACCTAGCACCTGATTGCGTACTCCGGTTTCCCCGACAGTGATGCTATCAATACCACCCACAGTTTCTCGACTTCGAACTCGAATCACACTGCCGGCGAGATAGGCGATATCACCTAGATCACCAATAATGATATTACTGCCGTCGAACTCGTTAATCACATCATCGCCAAGGCCTGCCAATATGCGGTCATTGCCTTCACTTGTCCGTATAAGATCGTTGCCGGCTACGTTCAAATTCATTGTGATAATGGTCACTAGATCAAGTAACTGACTTGCTAGTAGAGATCCACCCGCGGCATTTTGCGCCTCGCCTTCATCACCAAAGATAATGTCATTGCCGGCTCCGCCATCGATGTCGTCGCTGCCGGCATTACCACGAATGATGTCGATCTCAGTGCCGCCAAGAATAACGTCATTGCCGTCGTCTCCGTCTAGGGTATCGAAGCCAGTTTCGCCGTAAATACGATCGACACCTTCATTACCGCTAATTTGATCATCATCGGCATTGCCGTAAAGCACATCATCGCCCTGACTGCCGTCGACGATGTCATCGCCATCACCAGCATTTACCCGAATAGCAAGAGTTGCCGCACTGGCATCGATCACGTCGTTACCGTCGTTACTAAAGATATCCAAACGGCGAGCTTCAAATCCACGTGCACTTGCCAAGGCGGCATGAGCAGGGTTTAGTAGATCGTCCGTGGCAGTAACCACAATTCGATCTTCACCGATATTGGTGTAGAGGCTGGTCACCGTAATGCTCTCAGTGTAAACACTGGAGACGGTGACTTGATCATCACCTGAGCCAGTCCAAATCACTAGGTCGTTATCGAAGTTACCATCGGTCGCGGTGTAATTAATAACGGCTGGCGCTAATCCTGTCACACTGGTCGAAGTGATGAGCACGGGAGTCGTGTCGTCACTGCTGTCAAAATCACTGATGTAGAGCCGGTTCAACCCTTCACCCGCATCGAGATTTAGCTCGCCGCGAATAAGATCGACGGTACCATCTGCGTCGACTTGATTGGCAAAGTTACCATCGGCGCTGTCGGCCACTTCAATGCGATCGTCGCCAGCGCCACTGTTAATATTGGTCACGGTATCAACATGAGTTGAACGCACGTTGATTTGATCGCCACCCGACCCCGTTTCAATGTTTAAGGTATTAACACCATAGTAGTTAATGCCTTCCACTCGAGTCGCTACTGTCGCGCCCGATACTGCGGTTAAGGCGGCATCGGCATATTCACCTTGGAAACGAACAATCCAGTCGCTGCCCATTTTCACCACTGAAACATTATCAGTCTCCGGTAGCGCTCCGTTATCGTTCACTTGGTTGAGATAGTTATTAGGGTTTAAGGCAGGAGCCAATGCGCTCAAAAAGGCTTCAGCATCGGCGTCCCAGGCGATATCAATTTGTTGACCTAGAACCTCAACACTAAAGTTTCCGGAGGTTGCGCTCACACTTAGAGTTTGAACATTACCACTGGTCGCAACGATCGCTCCGATACGGAGTTCTTCGATTCGCGCGTCTTTCGAAGTATCGTCATCTTCGGTTAAGTTAGCGGTATCTACCGTCATCACTGGGATTTCGAGACCAGAAAGCTCACCACCAAAAGTTACGGTATAGCTTTCACCACTGGCAGAAGTTTCTTGTGAAATACTCACCCCTGAGACGACACCAAAATGAGCGTTCAATACAGCCGTTAACGCTGCGGCATCGAGACCATAAACTACATCAGCAAGGACACCGTAGGAGCCAAAGTCAATATCGAAAGTACCGCCAGCTGCGCGAACCAACAGCTCCTGCTTAGCCGCCAGTGATGGCATATCTAAGCCTATTAAGCTGGTCTCGTTCACCTGCAATTCGTTGGCAACGGCATCGCCAGAGTCGTCGACGTTTAGAACATCGCCGGTAATATCGGCAGCGCCCATATCAACCACCAACAAAGCAGCGATTTCATCGGCCAACTGCTCGTCACTGCGAACCGTAATAACATCATCACCGCCCTCAGTAGCAATGCTTGTAACACCAGAAACTGTTTTAATCAGCACCTCGTCGTTACCACCACCGGAGGAGATTTGAGTGGCACCTTCGTGGGTGGATTCAATCGTAACAAGATCAACACCGCTGCCCAAGTCCAAGCTCAGCGCTTCAATGTTATCGTAATGGATGCCACCTTTGACTTCGGTTCCGCCAATAATTCGATCGCCACCCATACCTAAACCAGTCACACGATTTTCGGTAAGGGTTAGGCTTTCGTCTGCTGGGCTGTTGCCGTTATAGATATTTAAGACATCAACCTGCACCGCCTCATCAACCCGAGTATTGAGGTTAACCGGACGAACAAAGTAGTCATCGCCATCCATCAATACCACATCGACGGGAAGCTCAGCCAAGGTCAGCGTTAAGCGATCACTGGATATCGCTTCAATATCAACGACCGCGACCAATTCACCACCGCGCATAATACTAACTTCATAGGGGTTGTCGGCAATACGTGCATCAAAGCCGCTAACAAATTGTTTTGCCACCGGATCCCAAGACTCAGCATTGTCATCAGTAATTTGATTAGCCGAGCCAACCGTTAGTGTGCCGTCTGATGGAAAGAGGTTAGTTTCGTTAGGCAGCATCACAGGATTATTCAACGCGTAATCGGCGCCGATTTGTTCACCGCCATTGATAAACACCGGACCGCGTATTTGATTCACCCGCTCAGTGCCAGGCGCAAAGACTTTAACGTCACTGCCATCGACAAGGAGATCGTTAATCGCATCAACATCGACAGATTGAATAGAATCCCAAGTGCCCGTTGTGAAGGAAACGCTGGTCTTGCTGGTATCAACTTGTACTTCATTGAGTTCAGCATTACCGCTAAAGGCCAATTCGCCATTATAGCTGCGAGTTTCGACGCCAGCGATATCGACAGTCACATCATCGCTTGGCGTACCCGACAACACCATAAAGTAATTATCATCATGCCAATTGGCGGCGGCATAGGAAGAGTACTCATCCTCAACCACGTAAGTGATCTCGTAGCGATCGCCAGTGGTTAAGCTGATATCTGAGCGATCCAAAGTGAAGGTATCGGTGAGAACATCGTAACCGGTGATCGTTGCCGACTCGCCAATGGAATCGCCCGTCAACATGGTTAGACTCATTCCGACCACATCGACAAACTCGGTATCTAGGCCGTGTCCGTCAAGTGAAATATTTAGCTGATAACTCTCGCTGATACCTTGCTCTGTGACAGATGTTTCAAGAACTGAAAATTGAGATAGCGTGTTCGAATTATACCCCGTGAATTCGATCTCAAATGGATTGAAAATATTCGAGCCACTGAGCGCATAGTTGTATTGGCTTGTGGTCGTAATCACATTTTGTGCTTTCGAGTAAGACACCTCGTATCCCACCTCAACCGAATAAGTACCCACGGTATCAAACAACAGCAGTAACATAGGATCGTTGATATCACTACTGCCAGCATCAAGATCGGAGCTTAGATCAACATACTCACTGGCAGGTATTAAGACTCCATTGTGATCATAGACTTTCAGATACGGAACATAAGTAGAAACCTGAGTGGTTGAAACGCTGGTGAACACGTGCTCGATTTGTTGAATATAATCAAAACCGAGTTCGGAACCATAAGTAATATTATCGTCAAAGCTATAGTTGGTATAACTGCTGGTGTCGGTGTAAGACTTGCCGAAATCAATATCAAGCAAACCTTGAGCTGACGCTAAACGAACATGAGTGATTACCGCATCATCGATTTGTCCTGCATTACCGATGACTAGCGTCGCGCCACTCGCGCTTGAATTCGTGGTCAGGCCGGCGGAGCTCAACAACTGCATTAAGTGATCGGCGACCACATGGTTAATCGCTGCGGTATCATCGATATCCGCCTGGGTCACAACATGAGTAAATTCAACACCGTTGACCGTAATGGTCCAAGCATCTCCAACCGCAGGTGAACTGTCTGCGCTAAGCTCTAAGGTGAATTTATCCCAGCGATCTTGTGTGTCAGAGAGTGAATCCAACAACGTCTCGTCATTAACGATGGTTAGGTCTGCTGAAACCTGACTTTCATCATCGGCCACGATAACAAGATCATTTCCGTTCGCGGTAATGGTGTGGCTAGTAAACGCGCTATTAAACGCGCTCGCTATATCCGTCAAACTGCTAGCAGCCGTTACAGAGTGTGTGCCTGAACCCGCTATCGATAACGTCCAGCTATCACCACTGGCAAGATTATTTGTGGTATCAATCACTTGGGTATACACCGTCACTGTTGACGTTGACTGACTGCCTTCAACACTCACGTCGGTAGCATTAATGGATGCTGTGAGGCTAGGGTCGGTGGTATCGATTACGGTGATGGTATTACCGCTAAGCACTGCAGAGTCAAAATCTGCGGCCAATGCAGCTTCAAGATCGGTTAACAATGCACTACTAGAATCAAAGCTGCCTGATCCTTGTAAACGAAACACTTCACCAGTGACCAAGGCTTGACTGAGTGTTAGTTGTTGTTGGTAATAGTTCTGCGAAGTTTCAGAAATAGCTCCTTCCGAACCACTGACATCATTGTAGAGCGTATCATTGCCACTAATCTTAGTAACAGTAAAGCCTTCCTCGGCACTTACATAGCTTACTTCATAATAATCTTTCAGCGTCGAATGTGCCGCAAGCTTAGTTGACAATTGCGTCGCTAGCGCTGAGGCGACTGCTGCTTTACTCACATCACTATCACTGGGAGTGGTATAGGAAGCAGTAACTGTCGAGCTTCCACCGACAGAAATCTCCCACAACTGGTCACGCGCAACAGTACCGACACTAAAGCTACTCTCTGGCACAAGGTCCGAAGCTGCCACTGTAACACTACGCTCTCCGCTGTAATCGACCGACACAGCCTTAGAGCTGTGGTCAGTCACCGTTAGTGTATTGTTTGAGTTCTTATAGGAAACTCGGTAGTCACTACCTAAAGAATCTTTAACCGCCTGTACCAGTTTCGCACCCACCTTATCGATGCTGTTATCAGCCGCCAACAAATCGTAAGTGTAAGACAGAGAGCCTATGGTCACGCTCCAGGTTTGCCCCGTTGACAAACCAGCGCTTGGAATGGTAATTACCGTATCGGTTTGACTCAACGAGGTTCCTGCCGATGTCGAAGCCAATGTCGTTTCATGATCGATATCTAAGCGGAAACCAACACCCGTGTCAGCGTCAGCATTGCTGATCATGACGTTATTGGTATCCACCAAGCTTACGCTGAACAGACTGCTGGCGTTGTTATAAAAGGTTGCATTCAAACCCGTCGAAGCGTGGGCAAGTTGATTGACCAGATCTTGCGCTAGGCTCGCGCCAGTACTAGTCGCGCTTGCGGTAACGGTATAGTCTTCGCCGCTGACAGAAACTATCCAGCGATCGCCATCGGTGACAGTATCGGGGAAATCGATACCGGCGGCACGATACCAACCATCGGTTTGGCCGACGGTCGACTGCCCTACATCTTGCACACCCGCCACGCCAGACAACATCGCCGCAGTGACCTCAAAGGTGTAGACATCTTTGTTATTAGAACCTGTACCTTCGACCGTGATGTGCGACATAGTGTCGTCGATCACGCCATCGGCAGTACCAATGTTGGCATTAGGCTGATCGTACCAACCGGTATTTTTCGCCGTGCCGTCGTCATTTTTGGTACTGAGCGCTTGCCCCGTTGTAGAGTCGCCATTTTCAAGAACCGACGCCGGAATAAATTTGAATTCGGCGATCTCTTGATTCTCTAAGCTAAGGTGCAGCTGATAATCAACGTCTTCAGGAATACCGGTACCATAAGTGGCCGATGGATTGATCGTACCATCCACTTCCAGCACATAGATACCGGCTCCGAGTGCAGACATTGATAAGTATGCATCATTGGTTTTTACGCCCTCTATCGCTTCACTACCAACATCCGTCGCCGCGCTACCAAAGGTCGGCACGTACGGATTAGCGCCATCCACTGGAACGTATTCTCCATCAATCAACTGCAGTAATCGCAGGCTACTTTGCCACCAAATACTATCGGTAGATTCATAGCCCGAATCAACGTCGGCGGTGAAATCGACCGGACCGCTCTCAACCACAAACTGGAAGTAGTCGCGGCTGCCGTCGCCGGTGGCATTAACCGTAAGATGTGGTGTGTTGATGGAATCAGTAATATTATCGTTACGGGCTTGACTCCATTGCGCCAAGCTAAGCTCTTGCGCCACAAAGGCTGCATCGTTGCCATCTAACTCTTCAATTTCGGCAAGACCAACACTACCAGTGAACATATTGCCAACTGCGTCGGTGACCACTTCGCCTTGCGCCAACACTCCGGTCGTCGCACGCTCTGCAACTTGCGTAGTAGAATCACTTTGTAATTGATACGAGGTAATAACATCGGTCAGAGTGGTGTCGTTACCATCCATATCGATGAGCACTTTCTCTAACAACAATAAGGTGGGTGTATCACCATCGGCGATAGTGACATCCACTACGCCCAAATTAAATCCGTCGTAGTTAACATCAGCGCTGCTTACATCATGACTGATCCGGCCATAATGGGTTCCTTCAACCACCGAGTCAGCTTTAGCGCTAAATACAACCGTTTGCACGTCTCTCCAATTGAGAGAGGTAAAAGTCAGTTCTACAGAATCAGCAAAGGTGGTGCCATCATCTTTGCTCAGCAACAGCTGACCATCAGAGGTGACGGTTACTGTAACATCGTCTGTTGGTGCCTGGCTGAGTACCACGCGATAACTATCTTCATTAATTTCGGAGATATCTTCGGCGACCAACGGGCTGCCATTGTTTTTACTGATAACAACCGAAGCGGCGTCATCATCAATCACTTCAACAACCATACGGCTCACCGAAAGACGATCGTACTCATCGCCATCTTGATCGGTTAAACCCTCCATCACGCTGTGACGAATTTCGACAAACTGATTGCCTTCAGCCAACAAGTCTTGCAAAGCCGTTACAGTAATCGTTTGTGCGATAAACCAGTTACTGCGATCGAACAACAAGGTGGTCGCAGTTTCATTACCATTTAGGGCAACGCCTTTTGCGCCTAGCTCTTGAGCGTCCTCTGTCGGCAATACCGCTGTGGCGGTAATTCGTACGACATCTTGTGGCGGACGGGTTAATACAATCTCGTAGGTGGTAATCCCATTGGGATCCACCAAAGCCGTACCATTTTCATCCTCATAGGCGCGCAGCGAACCTGCTACCGGACGGATCAAGATACCAGCTTCATCATCATCCAACACATTGGCCGAGATCATTGCCTTGACCGCATTAAGGCGATCATCACCACTGGTGATGATGTTTTCAATTAGACCGCTATGGCCCAACAAGTCGTCAGCGACGACCGAAACAGCTTCACCATCGTTACCGCCAGCGGTTTCGAAAGTATCGCTGCCCAAACCGCCAACCAGATTAAGCTGAACATTTTCATTGGTGCTATGTATATAGAAAGTATCGTTACCCTCCATGCCGTCAATGACTAGATTTTCAATGCCTTCGAAGTTGGTATAGCGACCCGCACCATAAACCCCCGAATCGGTGACGACAAAGTCATCGCCAAATTCTGTACCCAAAATGGTTACAGTATCAAAACCGTCACCACCGGATATATTGACCGGCGAGTTCATTGCATAGCTAATAAAGTCAGCACCCTGACCGCCATTTATGTTGGTGAACGGCGCCTTAGGATCATCTGGGTTGAGTAATACAAAACTGCGAATTAGAAATGTATCGTTATCTTCATCACCGTACAGTGAAATTTCTTTGGTATTACGATAAACCGTAAAGCTATCTTCTCCGGTACCACCCTTAAAGGTGGCCGAAAAGCTTACGCCATTGGTGATAAAACCCTTAGTGATCGGTGTGGTGGGCAACGGCAGGTCATTGCCCGTTAAGCCAGCCTGCGCATCACGAGGCGAGTTAAAGACTTGTCCGATTTGGAAGCTATCGTTACCGGCATCACCAAACACGGTCATCGATGCACTGGTATCGTCGAAGGTGAAGTTGTCATCTCCGTCGCGGCCGTAGACATTAATACCGCCGTTCAGGTCACTGCCATAGTTAATGCGTTCAATTGAATCACCCGCAACACGATTGCCGTCACTATTGAGTTCCATCTGAACCGCATTAATTGAGTTGGGACGGAATAAGAAATCATCAACCTCATTGGTTCCAAAAACGTTCAAGGTATTAATCGCTTCAAGATCACCTATCGATAAATCGTCGATATTGATTATCGAAGAACCCGCACCCGCCAAAGCGATGTTATAAAAATCAGAACCGTCTTGACCGTAAAGGTTTAGAACACCCCCAATACCATTCAAAAAAGTTTGCTCGCCAACCGCATCAAAGTTCACGTTGATGGTGTCATCCGCGCCGTCACCGGCAAATACCGAGGCTTGTAAGCCTGTTGCCGAGATATTCAGCGTATCTCCACTGTCGCCCAAGTTGAGCGTAATGTTGTCGGTGTTTTCTAGTGCGACATGAACTTGGTCTTCGCCTTCGCCTGAATTCAAGACCAACTTATCCATGATAGTGTCGGCATCGATATTAATTGTATCGTTGCCGCCACCAGTATTTAGCTCAATATCGAGCCAATCGACGCCATCGCTGATATTGACCTTATCATCGACATCGTAAACCGCCACAACCACATCATCGGCGGGATTATCATTACCTTGATCATCCACAAGATCAGCATTGACGTTAAAGGTAGCGTTTTCAAAGCCGCGCAACCAAACACCATTCCAATCATTATTTTCAAGCTCGATGGTATCGTAGCTGACCTGGTAACTGGTGCCGACAATGCGGTCATCAACGTAATCACTTGCTATCGTCACATCCACCGAGGTGGTTTTATTCACGGTAATCGTTTCAGGCAAGTAGAAACCAGCGGTGTCTTGGAAGCTGGCGATGTCGACACTGTATTCGTCATTGGCAGAGGCACCCACGTTCTTCTGTAAAATGAGGCCGTCGTTCAATACTGCCTGAATGTCGACAGAGTTTTGCAGTTGAGTGATTCGAATCAACGCATCGACGTTTGCCTCGGTAAAGGCGGTACCGACTCCCGCAGGATTGCCCGCATCCGCGAGCAAGGCTGAGCGATAGGCCGCCCAGTTGTTTTCGGTGAGAAAGCGCTCAGTGGTTTCACCGTATTTCACGCCAGTCGCGTCTTTGAGATCAGCGCTGTAATAGAGCAGATCTTCATGAGCAACGTCGGCGTTAAAGCGTTCAATCGAAATTGCTTCCAGTTTTGGATCACCGTTGCTGGCTACGCCAAAATAGGCGTAGGTGTAATAGCTGGTATTGAGGGCGTTCAGGGCGTTGATGTAGGCTTCTTCCATGGCAATGGTATTGCCCTTAAGCGCATTGGTATCACCCACCTTAGCTTCAAACACATAACCAGCATCGCCGGGATCACCAACCGAGTATATGATTCTCAGCAAACGCAAAGTCTCATCGGCGATCGAGTTATCTGCCAATAAATCGGTTACCGCAACGCCGTCCTCGACACCAGTTAGTCCCGCATAGCCACCACTACCTTGATACCAAGCGTTGGCATCATCCAATAGACCTTGATCCCAAATCTGCTGACTGTACTCATAGCGCGCATCACGCTGAGACAAATCCAAGTCACTACGGGTATACACCTTAAGAGCGGTCTCAGCCTGCCAAGTATAAGTGTCATCCAGAGCATTCTTTGCAGACGATAATGTTAAGAAATCGTAAACCGACTGCAGTGCAGTTTGAACAGCCTGTGCCTTTCCATCAGTTTCGGAGGCTATCCAATCGTGCAGGGTAGCGTCACCCTTGAGAGCATTAAGCCGATCGAGAGAGAACTCTCCCGAGCCTATAATATCGACGCCCGCCTCTTGCAGGCCGAGTAACTCTTGACCTTTTTTGGCAAAGTTTTCAATACTGGTTTGCAAACTCGTCTGAGATGCGTTCGGCACCAGAGCCGCAACTGTGTCACGTAGCGTCTGTAAATCGTCAGATAGCGACAGCGTCTCTGCAGTGCTTTCGATTTGCAAGTTGACCGTTGCGTCACTAATACCGCCGTTGGCAACTCCATCGCTTAATCCATCCAATACACCCACTTGAGTTTGTTTGTTGGCGCGAGCGAGAGCTGCTTGAATATCATCGTGATTAACGTTTCCAAGTAAGCCGGTAAAACCGGTTTGAGTCACACCAAACTCATCAACGTAAGTAATCAGGCTGGTATCTTGATTGTAATCGTAATCGGCCAAATCTAAGTCAATACGGCCGACATTCAGCTCGGCGCCACTGCTGTCTTGTACATTTAACGTCAACGAATCAGAGCCTGGGCCACCCGCCAAACGTAAGGTTCCGGCAATACGAGTCAGATCAAAATTGGCAGGAAGTATTTTTGTGACCGTGCGCTGAGTTAAATCATCAAAACGGTAGGATGCATCACCGGAAACGCTCACCGCTTCATAGCTCTGCTTGACGTTCGGCGTATCATCAACGTCGGTTGGCATCACCGCTTCGACTTCATAGAACATCGACATTAGATCGCGAAATAAATTTGCGCCCTCACCTTCAGCCCAAATATCGTTCGAAATCCAGTGATTGGCAGATGCTTCACCACCTTGCACTGCGTCAATTTTTTCGTAATAGGTATACTCGTAGCGTTCATAACCAAAACTGCCCCAACTCCAGCGGTAACCTACACCGGTTTTCTCCTGTGTGATCGCATCGGTATATAAGTCATCGAGATAGAGGTCAGGATCATAACCCCAATCGTCAACCCGCAGACCGCCATCAGTACCACCACCGTAGTGAGAGCCGCCGTGACCATTATCTATAGAACTGTAAATTTGGTCGGCGTGAACCACACCGCCCCACATACTGTAGGCAATCGCTTTGCGTAAATACTCTTCAAAGAATACGTAATCTAAACTTTGATTACCGGCTTGCAAGTCTCTGTCGTCATTTTTGATCGATCCATCCAGCTCGTCCCAGTTGAAACCATTGTCAATTTCGTTTTGTTTGGCTTGCTCCAACGCGTCTTTTTGCGCCTGAGTCAATACTGCGCGGTCGGGCGATAGGTTGAGTAAATCTTGATAAGAAATACTGTCCGGTAGCTCTGGTGCGTTGCTCGAACTGCTAAAGCCAAACTCAAAGTCACCGTCGCTATCTAACCCATCCGTCACGCTTTTCAGAATTGCCTGCTCAAAAGCATCAACATCATCACCATATTGATCAGAACCATAAAATGCTTGATTTAGCTCTTCATAAATTCCGTTGGTGAGGTTACCAAAGTTAATTTGATCCCATAGAGTTGTGCCATGTACCGGCTCTTCTTGCGCTCGCTCAACCGCTTGCGAGTAGAGTTTTAACGCTACCGATAAATTCGCCTCTAACAGTTTCCAATGAATTGAATCCATTTTAACAGCAGCAACGGCATCATTATCATCGTCGGAACTTCCACCAGCTCTAAACCATTTCCGGAAGAAGTCTTGAAACAGTTGTTCTCTTTCAGCGGAACCTAAAGCCCGCTTATTAAACTCGATTTCGTTGTAACGAAGCTCTGGTGAACCAACGGATTGATCTTGGTACAGGTCCTTTTCAACGGTAAAGACAGCGCTGCTGGCGGGATAAACAACCTCAAAGGTTTCTTCATCACCTCCCAGGATCACTTCATCATCACCACTGCCGGTGTTGATCAGTAGCTCTAGCTCAGCACTCAATCCGTACAAGTAAATTTCATCATCGCCGCTACCCGTCACTAGCGCCAGCCGCTCAATATTACTCACGCCCTCGAGTTTGAGACCCGCCCCGTATAAATACTGTTTTCCGGTATTATCGGTAAAAATGTAAAACACATCGGCCAATGCAGTACCGGCAACCACAACCGTATCAAAACCGGATCCACCGTTAATCACCACGCGGTTGTTTTGCACATAGTTGATCAATACATCGGTATCGGCTTCGTCAATATTGTTTTCTTCGTCGCCGGCTCCCGCGGTGATTTTACTACCACTGACATCTTCGCCATCAGACTTCAGATGAGCCTTTAAGAAAAAGGTATCGTCACCTGATTCGCCGTAAAGCTCTAGAATACCAACATTGTGATTGACTTCGAAATAGTCGTCCCCGCTACCGCCGTAGAAGTATCCGTTATAACTCACACCTGCGGTGATGCCATCATCACCTTTAACAACATCAATCAGCTGACCATTAACGTTAACCACTTCAGTTTCTATGACGCGACCAATCAAGAAGCTATCACTGCCTTCATCGCCGTAAACATAAGTAGCAGCCATGCTGTCATCAGAAATAATGGTATCCGCGCCTAAGCCGCCATGAACTTCAACGTTCTCGGCGCCGCGGTTGTAGTACACACGCTGATAAATATCTGGGTCGGTTAACGACAGTGACGGCGCCGTCGTTGCAGCTGCATCAGCGATATCCAGTGGATTACTGATAACACCGGTATCGGCTGTGGTGAGCTGATAGAAATTTCCCTTGCTGTCTTTTTCGGCATTGACGATTTCAACACGCCAGGCATCACGATGAGTACCCGAGCCCTTCACCACCACATCGGTCAAGCCGATTATTTTTTCCAGCTCAGTTTCTATATAAGCATTGCGCGCGTCTTTACGAGCGGTTTGCTCGGCTTTGCTAAAGCTGCTGTCATCATTGGGATTGCTAGGCAATACAAAACTATGGCTTACGCCTTTATAGGCGATATTAAATGCAGGGTTAGCGGCACTGTAGGTGTCTCGTACATAAAACTGCTGGATTGCGTATTGCGGCTTGTCGAACATAGCATCGACATCTGGCTTGCCGGCCAGTAAGGCCGCTGCTAAATCTGCTTCTAAACGCTGCACATAAGCTCGTGACACTTTTGCCTTGGCGGCATCATTACTACTGATTTTATAAAATTTACCCTCTGGATTAATAACACCCGATAGTATGTCAATTAACCAAGGGCTTAACTCAGTACCGTCACCGCTGACGGTTAGGTCCGTCAACAACGCTTGTCCAGTGCCGTCGCGTAGCGCCAGCAATGCGTCTCGAACCTGGTCGGCTGTACTTGAGGCCACTAATGCCGAGGTTTCATATCCCAAATAGCTGAGCGTAAACGACGTGGTGGCATCTTGGTCGTACTCAACTTGTTGATGTGCGGTATCGACATCCATATGCAGGGTATCGTCTTGCAGCAGGCCGTTGCCTCCACCCCAAATTTCTACCGTATCCGAATCTTCACTTTCGTTACTGCCGCTATCGAGGATTTCAACCGTCGACTTGCCAACAATATCGCCGCTTAGGGTGATGACATAAGTATCGGATCCAACTGAACCGTCAAGAATCACCTGTTTAGTAAAGTCATTAATAGCAAAACTATTGGCACTGGCACCGCCGTATAGTTCGAAGTTCTCGAACAGTGTGACAGTCGTTTCCAGCTCATTGATAGTCGTCGTCTCACCCAACAATTCTTCTGCGCCGGTGACAAGCAAGCGCTGATCACTGAGTGAGAAATTGAGGTTACGTTTTTCTAATAAGGTGTCAGTCTCATCGGCTCCCGATGCATCGATAAAAGTATCTTCACCGGCACCACCGGTGACTTTATCGTTGCCCAAACCAGAATCAATAATGTCATCGCCATCGCTACCAACGATTCGATCGTCGCCGCCACCGCCTATTAAGGTGAGGCTATCGACAACATGAGCGGTAATAATTTGAGTTGAAATGATATCGTCATTTTCTGGCATAAATCCGGCAATCAGCTGATCATCGCCGCCAATGACGCCATCAGTCGCATCGCCACGGATGGTGATTTGATCTCGCGCACCGGTATTGGTTTCGTCGTCGGCATCGTCGCCATTGTTATCCAGATCAATGCCGCGAATGATAAAACTCAGCTGACGATCCTCTTGTCCGACGCGGTAGTGATCCACTTGTAGAGTATCGAATTCAGCAACTTGTGCCTCAGAGCCCTCACCTTTCCAAAGATGACCGATAATAAAGGCATCGTCCTGTGAATCGGAACCGGAGATGGTGACATCGTCAACCGCGTTGTCATTGACATAAGTCGGATCGAGGAACCAATCGGTCTCCCCCGTTTTCTCCAGTACACCATCACTGTTGAAGTCCCACACATCTTTTTCAACCATCCGCGGGCCTTCAATCTCGACCGTTTGATAGGCTGAGAGGTAACCCTCAGCGGAGGCCCCTGTTTGCTGTGTCGGCAGTACCGCTTGATTCGCACCGACCGATTGCAAGACCCAGCTGCCGCTATCGTCGAGTTTATCTATAGTATGGTAAGTCGCAGGGGTGGCTAATTTAACCGCGTCGAAACCTGCCCCGTCGAAACTAAAGATAACGCTAAGATCCGTTAGTTCGGCAAAATCGGTCACGCTGATTTGCCAAGGGCCATCCAGCACCGCACGCTCAACCACAAAGATACCAATGGCTTTCGATGCAAAAGCGGCATTAAGCGCGCTTTCGATTCTAGCGGTGGTGGCTGCCAAATCGACTTCACCGCCAACATTAAGCTCGTTTGAAAGATCGATTGTTGCTATTAAACCATCGTAGCCAAATTGCGCCTCAACCAATCCTTCCGGCATAGTGATCGTCGCTGAGCGGCTGGTAGCCGTTTGCGCCTGTACGACTTTAGGATCGGCCGATAGATTCGTTGCGGTCAACAATAGCGCTAAGTCAGGGCTATCGAAGATGAAATCAGTTCCGTCAAAACTCACGCTAAGTGTATTTAATGAGGTCTTGTTGATAAGTTCAGCTTCTAGGTAGCTGGCCTTTTCTGCATCGGATTTACTGTCAAAACTGCTATCGAGAGTAATGCTCGAACTGCTATCAACAGAAAGTCGGGTGCCGTCAAAAAACATAGCTGACGAAATACTTTGAAGCTTGATGTCGCTAACTTCGGTCGCCGTTGCGATTTCACGCATCTGCTGCACCGACACCACACTGTTGAATTGGTAGAGTTCACCCGTGCCGTCGCGATCGGCGTTAATAAAACTGACTGACCAGGCCGAAGCCCAAATCGACGTCACCGAATCTAAGCTGCCATAGTCTGCCACTTGAACGTCAGCAATGGTTGACAGTGACTCAAGTGCCGCCTCGATTTCTTCGGCGGTTGCATTTGATTCGATCAAAACACTTTCACCGTTGTAAGTGAAATAAGCGCTGCTTTGCCACGCTTCAAAGCCAATAATACGTTCGGCAATGTCGGCACCGTGATACTGCAGACGCTCGCCCGCCACCAATGAAGCCGTGGACATGTTTGAGGTTAGCTGTTGATAAGCGCCCGAGTCGTCGAGTAACGCGTCGACAAAAGTGACTTGCCAGTTATTTGCGCTGCCTTCAACGTGCACCTGATTGATCGTCGCCAAGGATTCAATGGCCGCTTCGATAGACGCAGCTGTGCCGCTGAAATCAACGTTCACGCCAAGATCGCCGTACCATAACGTACGAACGTCATCAAAGCTCAGCGTTTGAATGCTGTTGTCGACAAGAATCTCAGTGGTCGTCAACAACTGATCTCTTGCCTCCAGTGATGCAAAAAAGAAATTGCCAAAGATGGTGTCGGGGTTGGATACCGGTGTCAGAGTAATCGTCCAGTTTGAACCATCCTTCTCGACGAGAATATTGGCACTGCTGAGCGACGAAAAACCTTCCAACGCTGCAGTTAGAGTCGCTGCAGTCGTTGCTGCGTCAATAACGAGCGTATCATCACCAAACCACAATTGGGTTTCGGAGGCAGCTGTCGTGAAGGTTTGTACCGAATTAAGATCGTTATCAGACGCGGCTTGCTGCGTTGGTTGTTGCACTTTGACCGCGTGCACCTGTAATAACTCTACCGCGACAGAATGAAAAACCACCTGCCAAGGATCACTGCTGGCCGCGGGAATAATAACGCTGACGGAACCTGAAGCTACCACTGCATCGAGCGCAAGTTTGATCGCATCGGCCTTCGCTTGTGCGACTTTCTCGGCGCGCTTAGTTGGGCTCAAAGTGTCAAGTTCTAGAGCTGGATTCATCACCACAGCGAGGAAATCTACGGTGACCGGAGTGTTTGCACCGACAGTAAATTGCAGCGAAACCGCATCACTAGGCCATGAAAAGCCTTGTCGAAGATTCGCCGGCGCGGTGGCGATTACCGCCACATCCAGTGAGCGCGTGTAAAGCGCGGCGGTATTGAGCGCTGTGCCGCCGGTGACTAATTCTAACTGGGTTGCGGGGCCGGTAAACACGAACTCCCACGGGCTATCTTCACTGCCAACCCCAGTCACAGAAACACTGTTACCCGCACCCAACAATCCGTTGAGGCGGCTCTCTAGCAGTGCGGCCGAGTTTGGAAGATCGGTTTGATCAAAGGCAATACCCTGATTACCGTACCAAATAACACCATTGGTCTCGTAAGACTGCAAACTCAAGTGCTGAATTTGATTATCGGCAGAGATGTCCGCGGCGAGTACATTTTCAATCAATACCGGTGCACCACCGGCGTCGAACATATACTCCGCCGTGTCGCTGTTAATTCGATAAAAAACCGTATTTGAACGAGTATCATCTTTAACTGCCAACGAGCCACTGTAACTTTGCAATTGATAGTGATAAGCGAATAGATCAGCAGAGGTTGCACTGTTGACCGTAATGATCCACGGATTAACCTCTGAACCGGCAGCGGGGTCATCGGCACCTTCACCAACGGTTACGGTGACGTCAATAACGCTGGCCATAGATTCTATAGCCGCCTCAACTTCCGCGGCGCTCATGCCTAAACGGATGGTAACGCTGTCGGTTGGTGCAGCGGCAGTGGTTAGCACCGAGGCTCGCCCGTTCAGCGCCGCGTCAGTATCGTAACCAAAATAAAGCGTGACCTGATCCAAACCATCAACCAACGAAACGCTTTGAACCGAACTGCTACCGCTCGCAACAACATCTTTATCGGTTAACTTCGGAGAGCCATCACTGTTGACGAGATAGTTGCCGTCGTCAGCTAAGTCGAAGCGATAGAAATAACTATTTTGCTGATAGCCATCAATGTAAGTGTGCGGTTCAACCGGCACCAAAACAGTGATGCCGTTGGAATCTTTGACGATATTTCCGAAGGAATCTAGCTTCGGCTCTTTGACTAGAATAGACGAATAGTCCGCAGGATAGACCTGGTGATTACCATCGTAGTCGCGCTCGACTTGCCACATGGTCGCTTGTTCATTGCCCAACTGAATATCGACAGACAACAAGCTGGTGTCTAACAAATCATCCGCCGAAATACTGTCACTGCCGCCCAAGGCATCAATGCGTAAATTTTCGACATCTAGGTTTAGGTTATCGCCATCAATACTCAGACTCGCGTAATGCGCACCGCCAGCACTGATCGAGACCAAACTATCGCTGATGTGGATTGCGCTATCGCCATCGGTCACTACTGCTTGCAGGGTATCAATGCCCTCACCACCTTCGACAACAAGCTCAGGTGTGCCCACGACGTCGGCATAAGTCCACAATATGGTGTCATCACCTTCGTTGCCGTAGGCTTTCAGTGCGCCGGTGCCAGCATCTATAATATCGTTGCCGGTGCCGCCGTGAATCTCATTATTACCATCTCCGACACTGGCGGGATCGCGGGGATCGCCGCCATACAGTTGATCCCAACCACCGTCACCATAAATCGTATCACTGCCCAAACCACCGTAAATCACATCGCCGTGGAATGAGCGGATAACCACTTTGACTCCATCAATGTTAACTGGCGTGGCTTTGTGCGTTCCGGTCTCGTTCACAATAAATGCAGAGGTTTGATAGCTATAATAGTGCGTCGCCGCTTCACCGGTCTCGATAGAGCGATATTCGTTAATATCGGTGTCGAATATATACTCACCGATATTGGCTAAACGGTATAGATTAATATCGTCGTCAAACAAGTAGGCACCGTTGGCCTCGGTAGAAAATACCGAAGGAAAACCCGTCTCATTGTATCCTTCGTTGCTGTTGGCGGTGCCATACGGCTCACCGTCGGGCTGATAGAGTTCAGGGTTTCTCAGCGCGCCATTTTCATCAACGTAAACTGCAGCGACTTCGTCACCACCGCGAATAACGTCATCACCATCATAAGTCGCGATCACATCAAAGCCTGTTCCGCCCTGAACAATGTCGTCGCCTTTACCGCCAAAAATCGTATCGTCGCCATTGCCGCCATCGAGCGTCATCGAACCGGCACCACTCCCGTAGGCCGCGTTCTCACCGGCTATTTTGATCGAGTCTTCGCCAGCGTCGCCTTTCAGCAAATACACTCCGGCTTGTGATAACAACAAACTGTCGACACTTATACGATCATCGCCATCACCGCCAAAGATAGTAATACCATTGAGCTGCTCCGACACTTCAGAGTCGGCAATCAAATCAATAATGTCGGCGCCTTTACCTGCATTTAACGTTAAGGTTTCAACTCGGCCATTTAATTTACTGATTTTGTAGCGATCGAAGCTGGCAGTATCTGGATTCGAACCATCGTGATCGGTGCCGTTAACCACCACGTGGTTGATTTGTGACGCCAAGAAAATCTCGGAACGCAAACCGGTACTAACAATAATAATTTCATCATCTTCACCATTGTGCTGCGGCGGGCTAACGCGCCAATTAGCCAATTGTGTACTGAGCGCTTGCTCTTCATCGCGAGTGTAAAATTCAGTATTGATGTAACCATCTTCGACCAGTGTTTCGAGTTTCAAATTTTCATCGATCGCCAACACATCAACGGTGTAGTTCTGAGCGCCATCGGAATCGTCGCCGCGGTACTCCAAAACTAAGGTATCGCCATTGGCATCTTCGCTGATTACGCCGCCACTGTTAGTGGCGCGATAGGCAATATCTCTAGGTGCTTCGTGAATACACTCCCATGAAAACTCCGCAATAATTTCTTCTACAAAACGATCTTTGGCTTCAAACAGAGTAATAGTGCTAAAGCCCATGTCGATGCCGATCCACAAAAAGGCTTCAACAAAAACGGCTAACTGACCTTCGACATCGAACAGGCATTGCGGCCCGTGAGTGATTCGCTCAACCAGCTCTGAACCATAAAGTTTACCATCACCCACCGGCAAGTCATTCAAGAACGCAGTTTCAAGATCGTTCAAGTCAAAACCGATTACGGCCTCGATACCACCTTTCACGCCGGCTTCAACGATTCCGCCGATGCCCAATGATGCCTTGGCATAGACTTCAGCCTTCAGTATCGCTTCAAACTCATCTACATCGGTGTTTTCGATACCGTGGTCGTCTAAATAGAAGCCATTAAAAATGCGCCAGCTTTCTGCTACATCAAACCCGGTGTCCATCCATTCGCTGATACCGCGAGTATCAAAACCAAAATCAAAATTGGTGTAAGCGCCAATCGATCCACCCAAGCCCAAGTTGAGACCGGGGTAGACCATAAAGGTTTTTTCGTAGCCAAACTCTAAGGCCAAATCGGGTAAGTTGTACCAAAACAGATCAACCTCGCCTTTACCTAAGACGAAGTTCAGTACGCTCATTGGATCTTCTAAGACGGGAATGCGGAAGTTTTTGGTGCCCGCCGTTGCCGATAGACCGCCTTGATCGGGGCCCGCGATGGCATTTTGAGTACTGGCGTCAGCGGTTGATCCACCGCCGGTAGGGCTGCCGGTATTACTCGAGTCGGCCTGCTGATTTGGATCACCCAACATGCCGCCAGTTAAATTAAAGGTACCAAAATTAATTTCGCCCTGCATATCATCAACAGAGCCTAGGAACTCAATGGTTGCATCAAGTGCGTTGAGCACTTTCTTGGCGGTATCAACCACTTGTGCGGGTAACTTCAAGTAGGCGATATCGATGAATTGCAACTTGGTAATACCCAAGTCAATTTCCATGGTGAGCAGGTCAACCAGTGGTTTTAGCGGCGTCACGATATCGGAGATAACGCTGAAGGTATCACCTAAGAAGCTGTCAAAGACCGAACCGATGTCTAAGGTGAGATCGTGCAAAATAACTTCAGGGTCGCCGATTTCGAAACTGCTCTCGCCCAGCAATGACAACGTGGCGTTAAGCTCTTGTGAGTACTCCAACACGGTTTTGATCGACGGTAATAAATCACCCACCGAGGTGGCCACTTGACCGTAGAGGTTCGCGGCGGCCTTGGCATTTGCGTTTAGATCAACACCGATCTCTTCTCCAATGACTAAACGTCCGTCGCCATTGCCATCGGTAATGTCCACCCCTAAGTGTCCAGAAAGTCCAGTAAAGCCGCCATTAGTGATATTGGTATCTTCACCATTAAAGCTAGCGCTATTGGTGAGATCCATCGCTAGAAAGCCCAAAGTACCACTCAAAGAACTGTCGTCCGCCAAGCTCGCTTGAACATCAAGTGCAATTTCTTCACCGGCGGTGTTGATGCCGCTGGTGTCTAAAAATACTCCGGTCTCTAGTGTCGACGCATCGAGCACACCGATACCCAGACCAACGCCCATGAGGTAGTCCATGATGACTTCAATTTGAGCGTCAACCTCTAAATTGATACCAGGAATACCGACACTAAAATCAAGCGGCACATCAACTTTGTCGACCAACGACTCGCGCTGATAGTAAGTTGCATCAGAGTCGTAGTCGTAACTGACGTGGTATTCATAAGCACCGGCAACACCCGTTCGAGTGAAGTAACTAATGCCGCGCTCGGAAACATCACTAATAACATCGCCGGCTGAGATCTCGGTGTAGGTAAAATCGCCCAACAGCAATCCACCAAACTTGAGATTAAACGTCAGCAGCCCCTCAGGGGAAAACACCAATTCGATATCATCGGGGCTGGTCGGAATACGAGTGATTAGCTTGCCAAATTCGTCGTACTGCTCTGCACCGTAGGCGTCGTAAATAGGAACAACAAAAGAGAATAGCTCGCTGTTAACGTCTTTCAGGCCATCAAATAATTCGATGCGAATTTTATCCAAAATGGCATCGAACACACTGTTACCTAAGCTAGCTTGCTCCTCCAGCCAAGCGCCTAAGCCACCATTCAATTCATAGCGAGCGAGCGGATCCACCGAGAGATCATCCAAGGCCCCCAGCACACCACTTTGCAGACCATAAAGACTATCGGCGAGCTCATCAAACGATTCGCCGCCAATCAAAGGTAATTCGATATTGGCGATACCATCAGCAACGGTATTGATGCCGTCAAAGAAACCTTCTAGGCCAGTTAACAAGTTGGCCGGATCATTCAGCAGTGCAATCAGCGCCGCCACCGCATCGGATTTACTGAATCCAAATTGCGGAATAGAGTAGCTGTAATCGGTGGCAAATCCGCTAGCGGGATCCCATTCAAAGCCAGCACTGGCGGCTAAGGTATTGTCGGCAACCCCGTCACCATCACCGTCTTCTTCACTGCCGCCCAGCGGCATTGATTTAATCGGGAAGTACATGGGCAAATTAAGGTCAGCGCTGCCATAGGCGTCAACGCCAAACGCACCGCCTAACTCATTGAGCTCGAGGTAACCATCTGCGTCGCCTTCGCTATCAGCATCGAAGCCGCTAAAGCCTGCATTGAAACCCATTTCCAACGCGGCGCTACCGCCGTCGGCTAACAGGCCTAGCGGACCAAAAGGTAGTCCTAAGTCTAGCCCTAAAACAAAATTTAAGTCTTCAGACGCCGCGCTGAGTAATACTTCAAAACCCGAGGTATCGTCGACATAAAGTACCGGATCAAGAATATAAGATAGGTCAAAACCGAAACCTAAATTGAGAGACGCACTCGCCAACAAATCGATCGAGCCACTGGCGTCGATTTCTAACAAATCGTCGAGACCGTCAAGGCCCCATTGATCAAGGCCAAGATCATCAACACTCAAGGCTAACGCCAGTGAGCTTTGATAAAGCGTTTCGATACTAAAGTCGAAATCCAAGATTGAATCGGCGTACTCAGCAGTGAGTAACTCGATGTCGTCCGCCAAATTAAAGAAGCCGCGCAATTCGCTGTTGATAAGATCAACCATCTGATAAATATTGTCAGATGCATTGCGTGCAGTGTCGAGCACGTCTTGAATACCATCGCCAACGCTGGCCGCGCCTTGCCCGATAAGCTCATCAACGCTTTTACCAACCAGCGGGATGTCTTGGTAGAGCAAACCACTTTGTACTGTCCACGCCTGACTCAAGCTACTTGCCGCTACTGCAGTGCCCGCAACCCACGCGGCGCCGTCAAAGCTGTAGTCAGTCACCGAGCCGCTGCTCAGCAGCCCCCAAATTTCTTCGCCATCGGCTTTTAACCAACGCGTTAAAGTTCCTACTCCCGCCACTTCTTTAATTATGGCGCTGACTTGATCAGAGCTAGCGACGATATCGACAGAGCTATAAACATCCAATTCAACTACGGTCAGATCCGCATCGTCAATGCGACGCTCAAGCCCCCAAACCAAGGCGCCCGAGCCATTGTCGAATTGGTATAGGGTCTTATTACCATCGAGCGTGCGAACCACTTGGCTTACATCGGGTATCTGCGTAAACCCACTGCCGGCCGCCAGCACGCTGTCGACCGACCACTGCGCCACGGTGAGATTATCCGCGTCGACACCGTAGGCGGTAAACTCTTCGCCCATGACTTCGTCAAGCAGGTTTTGCAACATATCAAGAACGCTATCGAGCGACAGCAATCCCATATTTTTGAGATCAAAAATACCTTGGGGTAAGACAACTTCGAAGTCGCCAATTTCTGGGGTTAGGTTGCTATCAAGCCCAAAATCAACACCTAAATGTATCTGATTATCCGCGTAACCGTCGGCGTTCAAATCTTCACTGGAGCCACCGGCAGGGTTGTCTTCAGTGGGGAAAAATACTGGCAGATCGAAATTAGCATCACCTTCTAAGGTGAAATCAATGGCATCAAGACCCGCTTGCTGCAGCTGAGTCATCGAATAGCGACCGGTATTAATATCCTTCAAACCAGCGCCGATATCTAAGGTCACTAAACCAGTACCATCTTTACCCCAAAAACCAAGCTCTTGACCGAACACACCGATCGAGGCCTCGGCGTTCAGATCAACCCCACCGGCAACCGCCGAGAAATTAATGCCGGAGTTATCACCCAAGTACGCGTAATTAAAAGGATTCACTTTGCCTCGAGCAAGCAAGCCGGCAAGACCAAACTCTTTCACATCAAAGTCGAGGTTAAAGTCGAAATCGAGCGCCGCATCGAGTAACAATTCGCCCGAAGCATCAAAAGTGGTATCAACAAAATCAACCCCAAACAAATCCGCTACGCTTGGTAAATCGATGTCAAAATCGAAGTTATAGAGAAAATCCCAATCGAAATCCCAATCGAAACCAAAATTCCAACCATCGAAGGCAAAACCCAAATCAAATTCTGGTAATGAAATACCGTCTGGCAACAACGCGAACAGCTCGGTTAAGCGACCTTCAATCCAATCGCCCAAACCCGCTAGACCATTTGGAATCACCGCAAAGGCACTGCGTATATCTTCAATAAGATCATCAAAGAAAGCTTTAAGGCCCGAAAAGTCAGGCAACAAAGAGCTGAACATTCCGTCTAAGCTGAGATTGAAGCCGGGGATATTGAAACTAAAAACATCTAAGTCGGTTAGATAATTAAACGCGCTTTTTAACAAATCGAGAATATTGTCTAGCGACAAATTCGACAGACTGAAAAGTTTGGAGAGGTCGGGCAAATCGATTTCTAAGTCGCTGAAGAAATCAGCGATGCCGTCTAGCGGGTTGGCAAACCCCGAAAGGTCAGGAAAGCCTGGCGTGCTAATGGTAATCACCGGCAAGTCGGGGAGTTCGAGACCGAGATCTCCCAACTCAACCGCGATCGGTAACACCGCTTTAAAGCCACTGTCTTTACTCAAACTCACGGAAAGTTGTGAATCAAGCAGTGAGCTGTCAGTGATGGCAGCCTGTAATTGTGTTTGAGTCAAATCGCCGCTGGCACCCAAGCGGAGCTCGGCCAATAACTCGATACTGCCATCAACCACCCCACCTTTGATCAAGCCAAAATCAACGGTCGCATCGACGTCGTCTTCACTGACAAGGGCCTCCATGACCAAACCAGCATCGCGCACAAAGAACTCACCCGCTTGCGCCGTTCCCGACGAAGAATCTACCGCGAGCCCAAAGGCAAAATCAAAACTTAGGGTATTGTTGAGCTCGGGTTGAAAATCAACACTGACGCCAGGAATATTGCTGAGTGCGCCGCCTAAATTCAATCCGACCGCATCGAGTTCTTTGAACAAATTGAGATTGACGCCGAATTCCATCAGGCGATTGTTCAGCGTAATTTCAAAGATATCGCGTGGTTGAGCGGTGACGGAGCCGGTGACAATATCCGTTCCGTCGCTGATAACGAGCGATGACTGAACCTCGACCACATCATAGCTACCGCTGTTATTGGTAACTTCAAAGCTGACGTAATAATCAAGACCTTCACTGGTATAGTTGAAAGCGACTTCAGCTTTTTCACCGTTGAGCAACGTTGGAAAATCGATTCCCGTTGGCGTGTAGGTGTATGCACCAGCAAGGCCTTCGGTAAAGCTAGCGACATCCGCGCCCAAAAGAATGGCAGATGCATCAAATGGCATTACGGCATTACCATCGATCAAAAGTACGCCGTGGTTGTCTTTACTCACAGTCACGGTGACGGCTTCTGAATCACTCAGAGCGCCAGAGACATGAGCGGCAATGACGCGGAAGGAAACATCGCGGCTCTCGCCATTAGCCAGATCCATAAAATCGTAAATGGGATCGACATCTACAGCGGTGGGCTGATTGCCGACTGCGTCCACCGATAAGGTGTAAGTACCGTCGGCGTTTAAGACCAAGACTCCAGAATGAGCTTCTTCGATGTCGTCAAACACGCGATAACTGTCTGCTGCGATAAGGTCTTGCAAGGCAAACACTTCATCGCTGGTAACGTTATCGGTGTCTGCTGCGTCACGCTCGGTTGCGCCTGCGCCCCAAAACAAATCCATTAAAGGCGTAATCACTTGCGCTTGAATGGCATTGCCAATAATGGTGCTGAAATCAATATTCTGTTCTACGGGATCGCCGTTAATGTCAAAACCCGTGGTTTGCTGTTCAAATAAATCGCCAAAGGTGACATCCAAGATCGGCACCGGTGTCGCAAGTAGCTCGTCCCAGTCGGTATAATTATCCGATATTAAATTTGCCCAATCTTTGAGGGTCATTAGACCGGCAATGAGCGCATCTTGGGCGGTTGCATCAAGGGTAATATTGGCTTGTTGTTTGGTATTTTCTGCTTGGCCTTCAACAAAGCTTTCAACACTGAAATCAGTGGTGACGATATTGGCACCGCTGGTAACGGTGATATTGCGAGCCAGCGCGCTATCAAGGTCGACAGCAGTGCCATCGGTACGGCCAAAGTTGTAACTGATATCGGTGGTCACTCGACTAAAGTCTAGCGTATCGGTATCTGCATCATCAGCACTGACGGTATCTATACCCCAATCATCGGCAAAGACAAAAGTATCATCACCGGCGCCTCCAGATAGAGTATCGCCGCCTTTGCCACCTTCAATAATATTGTCTTGATCATTTCCAACTAAGGTATCGCCGCCATCTCCACCGATCAAATTATCAATCGCGGTCAAACCAGCAATTTGCACAGGAACTGCATCTAAATTTTGCGCAATACCGGTGGCCAAATTGGCATCAACACCAAAAGTAGAGAAATTCGCAAAACTAACAGTATCGCTGCCACCACTGCCACCATCAACGGTATCAGCGCTAGGTTGTGCCGAGCCCCAAGCACCCAGGACAAACAGATTGTCTCGATCATCACCCGTTAAAGAATCGCCGCCGGCAATAGAGTGAGAGCCCCAGACATTTTGAACATTAGTCAAACTACCCGCCGCACCAGTCTTAAATCCGGTCGCGGAGCCAGTTGCCAAATTAACGGTAACTGCGGTGCTATATCCATTGGCGACATCGCTGGCATTGTAATAATCAAGGGTATTCACGCCCTCACCGGCATCCACACTGCCACTGAAGTTGACGCCATCCTTAACGATAAAGGTATCGGCGCCTGCGCCGCTGCTGATGGTCCAGTCGCCGCTCTCGGTGGTGGCATTATCTTTGTTGATGACAATTTTATTCGATTTTGGAATCGGCGAGTTTTTGTACGTAATGTCGGCCTTGATGTCGAGCTGAGTACCACCGGTATTACTGGTAAAGGTAAACTCAAGATCAGCCGTTAAGCCTGAAAGATCGAGCGTATTGTTGCCGTGGGTATCGGTAATAGTTTCAGTTTGAGACGGTGCGGGCACGTCGATCAGATTGTTGCGATCATCCCACGACTCATCAACGATATAGGTGTCGTTATCATTACCGCCTTCGAGGGTGTCATTGCCCAATCCACCATCGAGCGTATCATTGCCTGTATCACCGCGCAGGGTATCGTCGCCATCGCCACCGATGAGGTGATCATCATTGGCGCCACCGTCGATAAGATCGGCTTCGCCACGGCCATCGATCATGTTTTTACCGGCATCACCGGTTAAGGTATCGGCAAACTCAGTGCCGATAATATTGTTCATCTGTGAAACGGTTCCGGTGACGGCTGTAGTGCTGCCGACACCCGCCGCTGCGCTCAAGTCAACGGTCACGGCGGTTGAATACTGACTGTAATCGAGAGTTGAAGTGCCTGCACCGCCGTCGATATCGCCACCAAAGTCGACATCACCGACAAAAACAAAACGGTTTTCTCCGGAACCGCCAATCAAATTTTCAATATCGGTGGCAATAACGGTGTGAGTGACGGTTTCAGTAATTTCGCGGGTTTCTGTTCGGTAAACTGCGGTCTCGGTATCGTCGTCGGCAATTAAAAATTCACTGCCAAAACTGCTCTTACCGATGCGAAGTAACTTGGTCGATGTCACCTCAACCGAAGTCGATACGCTGACTTGTATTTTTCCGGTTTCACTGCCACCGGTATCGGTTTCTTTCTCGATAGTGAACACCAAATCGGAAGAAACACTGGAAAAATTGAGAGTACCCTTGCCGTTGCCACTGGCACCATCTGCGGCGGCATCATCCAAGCTAATGGACGTGTCTTTGTTTCCGCCCCACAAGTCTTCAAAGATATAGCTGTTGCTGCCTTGACCGCCTTTGATCAACTCGATATTTTCAAGTGACCCCGAGCCTATCTGAAGGGTATTGGCGGTGGCCGCGCTGTCGGACACCGACAGCGCGCCTGCGCTGAAGGTTAAACTCAGATTGGTGGTGATCGCCGCCACCGCTTCAATCGCCAAATTATTCACTGATGCCGCTAACGCCTCAAGACCGGCAAAGCTTAAGGTATCGCTGCCACCTTGATCCGCTTCGATAACACCGCGCGTTGAAAGGTTGGTATTTTGAGTCAGACCGCTGTCAACATTGACGGTTAATGCGGTACCGCTGTTGGCTGAATTTTCCCCCTCAATAACGACCAAGCCGTCAGCCGCAGCGGCGGTGAACGTCAGATTAACGGTAACAACTTTAGTGCTGGCGCCGTTATCGAGCAGTAATTTTACTTTTTCAATTATTGGCGCATCGCTGGTGGAGTCCAGTCGATCAGGAGTAACCACATTGAAATAGTAGCTACCATCAGAATTAAGAAATAACTCACCCGAGCCACTATAATTCACACTTTGCCCGTTCACCGATGGTGCATCTTCTGTGGCTGCAGTGCCCGGCGTAAAACCGGTGGTATTACTACCAAACCCCGTCACCGTCACCTCGCCGCTCATCCAATCGGACAGTGGTAGCTGGCCATTAAGCACCAGCCCTACGGCTTCTGGATCAATGCCTACATCGCCTTCAGAGGCGCTAATTTCACCGTTGACCAAGGTAATTGTTTTAGTAATTTCTTCGCTAAAGCCGCTGTCGTTTTCAACGGTAAAGGTAAAGGTATCGGTAAAGGTTTGGCCGATCGCGTAACTGTTCGCCGCTGCTGACGGGGTGTAGGTATAACTGCCATCGGCTGAAATATTGATGCTGCCGTGCAATAGATTTTGAACGCTACCCAGTGGTAAGTTAACCGGCGTTGAGTCTGTCGCGGATGTTGGTTTGGTTGCCGAGATCACCGTAATGGTATCGACATCTTGCCCCCAATCGCCTGTGTATAAATAGAGATCGTCACCTTGACCACCGACCAAGCTATCAGAGCCAGCACCGCCCATAATAATGTCGTCGCCGCCACCGCCGAATAGCATATCGTTGTCGGCGCCGCCGTCGATATAGTCATTGTCATCACCGCCAGAGATTTCATCGTTGCCAGCATCACCACTGATGTGATCAGCGCCCGCCTGCCCCTCGATGGTATCGCCGCCATCAGCGCCGACAATCAAATCCATTCCCGCACCGGCAACAATTAAGTCTGCCACGCTACCGCCGGTTAGAACGTCTCCATCAAGATCGCCATAGAGTTGGGTCTCGATACCATCGGCGGCAATAAAGGTATCGCCTTTGTTGGTACCCACTAGCAAGTTGATGCCTTTGACCGTGCCGTCAAAGCCATCAACTTGACCGGCGGCAGTAGCGTCGGTTGCGCCATCAAGGGAGAGATCAACACTTAAGCCCGCAACTGGTGCGACATCGACACCATTAACCACCAGCACGCCCGCCGTTCTTGTTACGGTGAACGTAAGGTTCTTTGATCCACCGATTTGAACGTCATCAGAGTCCAGCGCGATGTAAGTCGGTGATACAACCACCGTTTCGCCTTCTAGCACATCGACAAAATCTTGATCTATATCGACCAGAAGCTGGTAACTGCCATCGGACTTAAACTGCAGCACACCTTTGCCTGCAACCGGTGAGCTGGTCAGCTGGTAGCTAACTGCATTGGCCACCAGTACCGCATCGCTAACAACAGGTTCGATGGTTGTGGCTTCGGTATAATCCAAAGACTGTAGAGTGCCCGCTGCACCGGCTGAAGAATCCAAATAACCACTGATAGACCCATCCTTTTCGATCAAGTAGCTGTTGTTGCCTTGACCACCTTTGATGTTATCCACATTCGAAAATGATGCGCGGTTGCCATTACTGTCAACAACAATGACGGTGCCGTTTTCTTTGATGGTGAATTTCAAGTTTGCCGTCACTTGACTAAAGTCGAGCGTTACCGTTGCAGCGACGCTATTGTCGATCAGAAGCGTATTAATCCAATCGTCTTGAAACGCAAAGGTATTGTTCGCACTGCCGCCGACCAATCTTTCGATATGAGTGATACCGGCAATCGTGTCAGACCCGACCGTAGCGCTTAGCGCCGAGGCGCCAATAGTGAAGACAACATCGCCATCCGTGTACGTAAAATCGAGAGAATCAAAGGTGCCTTCACCGCGATTTTCATCAATGGTGGTGCCACCCCAGCCAGTGCCGCTAAAGACATAGCTATCGTCACCCTTGCCACCCGACAACGTATCACCACCAGTTGAACTATATAGCGTATCACTACCCTCGCCACCAGAAACGCTATCAGAGCCTTCTCCACCAAAGAGTAAATCGTCGCCTTTACCGCCATCGAGGGTATCGTTGCCGCCCTGCCCCCAAATTTCATCGTCGCCAGCTCCCCCCGATAAAATATCGGCGACTGCTGCGTCGGCGCCAATCAATATGTCATTGCCTTGGCCGCCATCGGCTACCAATGTTTCGGTACCGCTATTTTTAATATAATCGTCGCTTGAACTGCCGCGCACCAAGTTGTCACTGAAGACTAGCGCTTCAGATTCTGCCGCGGCTATGTCGATAAAGTTAAAGGTAAAACCTTCGAGACTCACCCAGCTATCGTCTGCATTTTGTACGCTAACAGCTTCATATAAGCCATCAACCTGAGCCGTGGAAGTATTGTTGACGACAACATCGCCTTCGAAATTGGCGGCATAAATCAAATTAAAACTTGTCGTATTTAGGTCTGTACCCGCAGCCGCTCTTAGTGAGCCGACTAAGCTACCGGCTTCACTGAAGACCACGTTGTTATTTGAGCCCTTACCCAAAATCACATCCGACAATCCTTCAGCGATAATGACGTAGGCGCCGCTTGCCAAGTGTATGGTGACCTTTACTTGGCCGTCACCAAAAACATCGACATCGACGTCATTGGTAACACTGGAAAGGTCGAGTAAGTTATTGCTTTGCTGGCCATCAAAGCTCAAGGCAATTTGCCCCGCTGCGCTGATGGTTCCAACTTTGTAGGTTGTCGAAGATAGACCGGTGTTCGGCACTTTAATGGCTTCAATGTTCTTACCATTAACACTGAAGTTAATCGACTGCTCTGATACCGTGGTGGACGTATTGGATACCGTCATCGTTTGCAGAGGCGCATCGATAAACAGTGTGCCCTCGTCGTTAATATCGATATCTAACGCTGGATCGTTGAGGTTAACCCCGCCTTTGGCGCCATTTGAACGAACCTCTGCTTCAACCTTCTGCTGCCAAAGCTGCAAGATGACTTCAGTCAATTTTTCGTTAGTAATGGATTGTTGAATATTGGCATTCGACGCCTGCGCAGTGGTGAACGCTTGATCGATGGCAATTTGCACATCGGCAGCCCAAGCTTTGTACATCGCACTGCTCGAGCCATAGCTGCTGTAATCTTTACCCGGCACCGTCACCTGAAATGCAACAGCCGAGGCGGCCATGGCATTTTCTTTATATTCACCTAGCGCCAAAGAAAAGGTATGAGTAATCGTAACCGGTGAACCACTGTTAGGAGACTTTCCGTTGGCCACGGTAAAATAGTCCATCAACAATATTTCACCACCGGCATCACCACTGCCGCGAACCTCGCGATCAATGGCGCCGCCGGTATTGGCGTCATCCCAGAATGCGATACTGCCGGAATCGGCGGCCATACTCATACGGCCCATAACCTGACTTACACTCACAGGTGCCTTTAAAATTTCTACAATCGTGCCGCCGATCTTTGTTTCAATCGCGCCGTTGATCGTCTGCTGAATATCCTGGGTCCACTCGGCTTTTATTTCCGCTGTAGTACCTGAATAAGTTTTGCTGGGCAAAGTGACCTGAACCAATGCAGGCACTCTCCCTAGCGCATTGGTCGCGCTGTAACCTAACGCCAAAGTGAAAGTCTGTGCAGGCGACGAAACCCCAGCAGCCGGCACACTAAAGAACTGGCTTAGATTGATATCGGTGATCGCATTTACACCGTTTTCAACATAGGCATCTGGACTCGCGCCATCGGTATTGACGGAATCCCAAAATGCTATATTACCGGTCAAACTCATCCACACTTGGCTGCCAGGCTTTAGATCGACGTCGGGGATTGGCATCGATATTGAAGCGCTGACATCGGCGGAGATAATCTCATCTTCCAATGACTCAACGCTGCCGATGGCTTCGCGAATCTCGGCTTCTGTAATCGTTATCGAGCCGACATTAACCGAGGCCGTAGCCCCTGAGCCGTCATTGATGAAAAAAGTAAAACCTGCCGTTGTAACATCCGCAATGGTCGCGGGGGTTACAGGTAAATTCGAGCTCGCATCATAACTAACTGGACCACCGGTTGTGGTGTGGCTAACCTCTACGTTGGTGCCGGTTACCGACACAGTTTTATCCGCAGTTACCGACAGCTTGTTTTCATCGGAAGGCGTATTATCAATCGTAATCGTCAAGCCGGCATCGACCTGTGACAAATCTAGAATATCATTGCCGGAATTTGCAGAAGCGCCTTCGGTCAAAGTAACCGCAACATCACCGGACTCCCAATCGTCGCTAGTCACAACATAGGTATCGTCGCCATCTCCTCCGATTAACGTATCAGCACCACCTAGTCCACGTAAAATATCGTCGCCGGCATCACCCGACAAGGTATCGTTATCTTCGCTGCCGTAAACCCAATCGTCACCCGCACCGCCATGAAGTTCTACGCCAATAGCGTCAGCATCACTGTGCTCACCGCGCATAATATCTTCACCGGCATGACCCGTTATCGAGGTGATCTTGTCAAAAATGTAGCCATTGATTTTACCAAAACGAGAAACCTGCTCGTTTTGGTAACTGATATTGTTAGTTCCCGTGGTACCTTGAAGAACAATCCGCAAAGAACCGCTAAAGGTTGCACCTGCTGTCGACAAACTGCCCGGAAGCGAGGCGCCCGACGCCAAAGTAATAACAACATCCTGTGAGCCACCAAGAATTAGCCCTTCAATATTGCTATCACTAGAATTACTAAACCTTCCGGTTTTCGAGCCCTGGACGATTGTAATCAATCCCGTTTTGGCGACTACTATGTCTATCACACCATCAGACGCTGACAGCACAGAGATATCCAAAGTATCAACTTCTGCGTCAACCGTAGTGGTACTTCCTGCACCGCTATAGTCACCAGCTTCAGTTACCGCCGTTGTCTGCCCTTCGACATGCTCGGCCAGCAAGACACCATCGTAACGCGGATCATTCGAAGAAAAGGCACTTGCCACCTCAACCACGCCATATTCGGTTTCCAAAATCCAGTCCCCGCCAATACGACCGTTACCGGTTAAGTTTTCTGACGCCGCAATATCGGCCTGCGTGATACCCGCAAGACGCTCGATAAAGTCAAAGCCCGCCTCACCTTTTGCCAGGTTACAGCCGTAAAATAAAATGTCGCCACTGTCGGTGAGACTTTCGCCCCAGCCGCGCAATACGGATTCGTAACGGGTGATATTTTCGCTGTTGAGCACGGTATTACCCAACGCCAACTCGCCCGACTGGGCGTGACTTAATACATGCAAGGCTGCGACATCGGTCAGCTCCGACAACACCCGGCCAATCACTTCTAAGCTGTCGGCTTGTGAATCATCGGCCAACAGCACAACACTGACGGTTGCACCTTCTCCGTGGTAGGTGGCCAATTGAGACGAGCTTCCCTCAATCGACTCATAGACCAGGCCATCCATCGCTGGGCCCATAAAGCGGTCGAGCAACACCTCGTAATCGTCGATGGAGGTATCCACCACAACCACTTGATCGCCGCTGAGTTGCTGAACAAAGTAAACGCCGTCGTCGTCAGGGGCAACGTAGCGTTCACGCTCTTCAGGCGATAAGTTGGTGTCGTCATTGGAGGCGAAGAATTCAGGTAATACTTCGCGCTGCAAGCGAGGCTTTTGATTATCTTCTTCGGCCTCGAGATGTCCGTTTTCAACGACTTGCTGAATCACTTGCTGATGATCAATTTGATCTCTCAGCGCTTGATCTCCGGCAAACGGTGCCAAATCGGCTGACAATAAATATCGCGCCTCCATCTGCTCAGCCAGATAGCGATTCTTTCGCTTAGCCTTGACGGATTGAGAATTCCAAAAGTACTTTTTCAGCTCGCGTCCGCGAATGAATTTGGATTGGAATAAACGCGCAAATATATATTTCATTTTTCGAGGCCCTTGACCTTAGACGAAAAAAGGAGCTTTAAAGCTCCTATATTGTTTTAAAAAATCACTTAGTTTAGCCAGTTGTTCATGGCTTCGAGATCACTCTCGACGAGCACACCCGTGGCTCGCTTTAACTTGAGGCTGTTTATCGCGTAGTCGTACCGCGCCTCAATATAGTTTCGCTCGGCATCGGCGAGATCTCGCTGAGCATCCAGCACCACCAACATGGTGTACAGACCAGCCTGCAGACCTTTTTGCTTGTTCCTTAATACTGCTTGCTGCGAGGTCACTGTTTTTTGCAAAGCCTTAACCTGAGCGATATTGGCAATGATGCCTTGAAATGCGGAATTCACATCGGTTTTCACCGTGCGCCGTACCTTGACCAAATCTTCTTGGCTTTTGTACATTCGCTGAATGGCTTCGCGACGCCGCGATGACACACTACCGCCTTGGTAGATGGGAATATTTAACTGCAGCGCCAACTCTTCGCTATCGACTTCACTGGCGCCACCAAACAGCGAACCGCCCTGCTCTTCGGTAAACTGACGAAAGACAAGATCGAGCGTGGGGTAGTGTCCCGCGGTCTGCGCCTTGATTTCGAGACGTGCCTCTTCATAGGCAAACTGCTGAGATAAAACATCGGGGCTTTGTGCCAAGCCTTGATCAATCCACTCTTGTGGCATGGCGGGGTCTGGCAGATTGAGCGGTAGACGCTCTTGAATGGGGCGTAACTCTTCGTGCAACTCTCCGGTTAACTCCATCAATGCAAAACGGGCATCATCGAGAGACTTTGTAAACTGCGCCTCTTCGGCGAGCGCAGTAAAGTAGCGAGCCTCGGCATCCACTACTTCGGCGCGACGACCTAAACCGGCTCGCTGGCTTTTACTGGCGTACTCCATGTGCTGCTTCAACGCTTGCTTCTCGGCACTGATAGCTCCGAGTTGCTCCTTGGTTTTGAGCACCGTAAAGTAACGCTCGGAAACATTGATCAGTAACTCTTGGCGAGCCCTATCAAACTCAACATCGGCGCGATCTCGACCCACCTTGGATTGTCCGTAGCGGACCCAAAGTTCGTGGTTATAGATCGACTGATTCAAGGTGAGCGTTGAAGTGGTGGTATCGTAATCGGCAGAGCTGGCATTGGCCACAATGTTCTCTGAAGTGACGATTTCATCGGTATTGTCGGTTTCTTCAAGGGAGTAGGACAGACTTGGTAATAAACGCGCCCGTGCCTGAGTCACACCTTCGCGCTCAGCCTCGCGCTCGAACCCAGCCCCCAAATAACTGGGATCGGCCAGTTTCGCCTTCCCCAAAATATCTAACAACCCTTCCGCTGCCTGAGATGACACTGATAGCGTCAAATAAGAAATCGCTATCGTGAGCTTAATAGAAGTTTTCATGCACCTTTCCCTGATTTTCATATCCGCTGATTGATGCTTTTTCCGATCGCATCTAACGTTTTTTAGTCATCGCTGAAATCATCAAATATCTAGCTAGGCGCCCCCAATCAATGCCCTCCACTGAAATGCTTATCGCTTAAATCGAAAAATACGAAAAATACGAAAAACATAAGATCGAGATACTACCTTGCTCCTTCAAAAATAGCATTAAACTGGGACGCCGGTCTCATTTCCAACCGAATGACCACCACCTTATAAAACCCCTTAAAATACATAAGGTTACGACCGCTTACGGCATGGAAAGATGTTAAAACCAACGACACTCCTGCGGACTTAACATTATTTTGTCCAGAAAGAACCTTTTCCTATAGCAGAAAAGAACTTAGCGCCTAGCTCAACCCATACCAAATAGATATAACAAGGAAATAAGCGACATAATTGGGGTCAATTAGGAGCAAAAAAGTCGCTCAACGCACCTTGCTCAGCTATTAGTGACTTAAGAAACTCCAGCCCCCAACGACAGAAGACTGACAAAACCAACCGCAAGGCGAGCCAGGCAACATCGACCGTCAATAATATACAAGCCAGCCCGCAATTACACCAATCTGAGACAACAGCCCCAACCAGAAAATCCATTTCGAACAACGCTACAATCCAATTTTACTTATATTTATCAATGGGTTATATATTTCGCGTGAACTCACACCGAACCCCACCGATGATGACTGAAATGATTTTGTCCAAAAATCACCTTTTTGAGGCATAAAAAAACCGGTGTAGACGTAAATCCACACCGGTTTTTTAGATGCGAGGCCGGAGCCTCACAGAAAGATCACGCAAGGATCTTAGATACAACACCAGCACCAACGGTACGGCCACCTTCGCGAATTGCGAAACGTAGACCATCATCCATGGCGATTGGGTGAATCAAGGTAACAGTCATCTGAATGTTGTCACCTGGCATTACCATCTCAACGCCTTCTGGAAGCTCACAAGCACCAGTTACGTCAGTTGTACGGAAGTAAAACTGTGGACGGTAGCCTTTAAAGAATGGAGTGTGACGTCCACCTT